>PVBE012556852.1_pt1 | contig 47546 bp, 32 predicted proteins | sample 1631181 | NCBI WGS metagenome assembly PVBE01 (sample SAMN08397723, study PRJNA350692) | Marine metagenome, whole genome shotgun sequencing project. | isolation source: water | place: Pacific Ocean | collected 2012-04
TATTGGAAGTGGCCAAGATACCACCGCCGCTTATGGTATCCAGTTTGGCAATGATGTCACACTTTACCGTTCAGCAGCCAACGTTTTAAAAACAGACGATAGCTTCCAAGCTGCTGGCGGAAGCAACAGCTTTGGGGCGACTACGTTTAGCGGAACAGTAGATATGGGTGATAACGAAGTGGATAACGTTGGTGCTGCTGGTAACGATTTTGGTGCAACCAATACTTTAGTTGCTACCACGTTTAGTGGTGCATTGAATCCTAATGCTGCAGACAGTATAGATATGGGGTCTGCAAACTATTTTCGTGATATACATTATAAGAATTGGGATAGTGGTGGGATAACTGCTGACACCCTCACATGGGTTTCACGAAGAACCGCAGCAAACACAGGAACCGCAATAACAATCACAACTCTTAATGGAGCTGATTCAGGAACCGCAAGATTCACCTTAACAGGTGGGGTGAACACTGCGGTTGCCACTTGGAACGCTGTAACTCATACGGGAATGGTGATGAGTGGGGAATTAGATATGGGTAGTAATAGTATTAAGGGTATAACCACGTTAGTTAGTCAAGAAACGCCATATACTGATGTTGCTTATGGAGGAGTTGGAGCAAATGATATAACACTTAGGACAAAAACATCTGGTTCAGCAAGATCTAATAGACTGTATATTACTGGCGGTGTAGATACGTCTGATATAGTTATGGTTAATAGTCAAGTCGGCATAGGTGATAGTGACCCTGACTATGGCTTAGAAATAATGGCTTCTAGTAGCGATGGCTACTTTGCAGTCTCTGGAGGCGCGGGAGTTGAGGCAGATAAATTCCTTATTGATGAAAACGGATATGTCGGTATTGGAACAGCAGCTCCAGACGAAATGATAACCGTTTCAGCCGCTATAAACCCAGCCATACATATTGATAGTGGTTCAGATGCTTTTCTGCTTATTGATAGTGGTGCAACAAATAGGGCGGCAGTAACCAGATATGAAATAGCAGGAGATACTAAGTGGGCAACTGGTATATGTGATAGTGATGGTGTTGGTGATGGCACACAATTCTTTATCGGAGAAGAATTTAATTGTTCGGCAGATGTTCACCTCTTAATAGATGATTCTGGTAACGTCGGCATCGGGGACACTAGCCCGGGAGATAAGTTAACTATTACTGAATCTGGTGGGCTGGCTATAGGCGACTTTAACGATAATCTTATCGACGACATGGAAGATACGGTTGAATACTGGACAGCTTCAGATACTACAAACGCTGCCACCTCTACTGAAACCTCAATTGTCAAAGTGGGTAGCCAGTCCTTACAAATAGCAGCTTCAGGTACTTCAGAAGATGACACTGTTAAAAAGAGCTATGGTTCTTCTGAAGATTGGTCAGCTTTTGAGAGATTGGGTTTCTGGATCTATGCAGATGGAATAGCTACTTCAACTGTTACTACCACCCAGATAATTTCTGTTCAACTTACAGACAGCACTAACGGTCCTTTAACTCATAAAATTACCATTCAAGAAGAAGACAAATGGCAGTACGAAGAATGGAATTTAGCTGCCAACACTACTGAAGCTTATGATGGCGTAGACTCCATCCAGTTTATAGTTGACGTCAACAACTTAGGCACTATCAACTTCTATATTGATCACTTGCGTCTTTACGATGATTCAGAAAGAACTTCTGAAATGTTTGTAGACATGGACGGCACAGCTGTTTTCATGGGCCGAGGCGGAGTTGAGATTATGGGACCCCAGACTGGCTCTGGCCAGCTGCCTTCAATTAAAATTGATTCAGCTGTAGTTGAAATAAATCAGCCTTTGTCAGTTAATGTTGGGGGTGACGTTAGCTTTGATTATGATTTAGTCTTTTTGAATACGGGAATGGCCCAGATTACTTCTGAAGGACCATTGAAGATAGCCGGAGGCGATCCCAACCATGCAGAAAACTTAACCTTAACCACTCAGGGGACAGGTGACGTAGTAATAGAACTAGCTCGGGCCAGCCAGCAATTCAGGGTTACTCATAGCTGGGCAGCCTCAACTACCATTCCATTTATTCTCAATGTTGAAACCAATGTTACTACTTCTCCCTCTGCCATTTTTCAAATTATCTCTGATGTTAATGCAGATGAAAATGTGGTCTTTGACGTAGATGGTGGAGGAAATGTCAGGTATGACGGTACAGCTTCCACGGGTGCATCTGATGTGGCAGAAAACTATGTTGTTGAAGATGAAACTATTGCTTCAGGTGATGTTGTTTGTCTAAGCCAGCAAGGATCTTTAATGGTAGAAAAATGTTCTCTGACCTATCAATCCAGCGTGGTTGGAGTGGTGGCTGGCCGTCCAGCTCTCTTAATGGGAGGGAATTTGGAATCATCAATGCCTGTAGCTCTAACTGGTCGAGTCCCAGTTAAAACTTCTCTTGAAAACGGCGAGATTAAAGTTGGCGATGCTTTAACTTCAGCTTCCTCTACTCCAGGAACAGCCATGAAAGCTACAAGAGCTGGTCGCATCATTGGCTATGCTTTAGAAGTTTTCGATTACGACAAAGCAGAAACGCTCAATGATTCCACTATTGACAGCCGGATTCTCGTCTTCGTTAATGTTGGCTGGCAGGGGAATGATTTAAGCGTTCTCTTTAACTCAGACGGCCAAATCATGGAATCTAGCCCTATACAATCAAGCTTAGCTTCCCTAGGCCTTATTGTTAATGAATACGGGGCCTTGACCTTAGATAAATTAAAGGCCGGAGGAATTGAAGTTGGTAGTTCAGAACAGCCAACAGGAATTACTATATATGATGAGGAAACCGGCCAGGCCTATTGTATTAAAATGAAGGCCGGGCAAATGGTTAGTATTTTGGGAGTCTGCCCGAGCTACAATTATGGAAGCCAGCCTTTAAGTCAAAGCCAGACTTTTACATATCAAGGCACAATTTTCTCTGGAGCAGTTGAGGTTCCCGTTTATAACGATGTCATATTATCTAGTTCTCAAATTAGCACTAATTTAGATAGTTTGATTTCTGGCTGGCAAATATCAATTATTGGCCCGGGATTTTTCATTGTCACTCTTTCTCAAACAGCTACCCAGGAAGTAATCTTTGAATACCAGGTTATAAACGAGAGTGGTCAGACAACAACTGAAACAACAACCCCGACTACTGAATCCATTTCCACTTCTACAGATCAGACCACAACTTCAACTACAACAGAACCAATTATTACTTCAGAGCCCACATCAACTACTACTAGTACCGAATCAACTAGCACTACGACAGAACCTATTATAATCACAGAACCTACTCCTACATCAACGACCACCGCAACAACAACCCCATAATAATTTTTAATGTCTCACATTATAAATACCAAACAAATATTTCAAATAGATCAAAAAACCTTGGTTTTAAACCAAGATTCTTTGACACGGAGAGCGACGGAGTCGCACCGTATTCCTGGTAAAAGGAATCACCCAGTTCCGCTAAAACTATTCCCGGACTAGTTATTCACACCTATTCCCGGAATAGTTTTAAGACAAAAGTTTTGATTAATAGTAAACTGAATCAGTAATAATTCTTAAAACTATTTAAAACTATTCCGGGAATAGTTACGAGAATAGTTACGAGATTATGAGGAAATATAATAGGCCAAAGTTAATAATAACTGGGATAGTTATAGGAGTGGTTTTAGCCACTATTGGTTCGGTTGCGGCATTGAATGGTTGGTTTGGAGGAGGTAGAGAGATTCCTACAGATACCTTTACTCGTGGTCTCGTCGGCTACTGGGCCTTTGAGGAAGGAAGCGGGCAGACAGCTTCTGATACTTCCAATTATTCAAACAACGGGACCTTAGGAGCTAACTCCACCCCCAGTACTGATGATCCGAGTTGGATAGCTGGCAAAGTCGGCGGAGCTTTGGATTTTGATGGCGTAGATGATTATGTTGATATAGCTGATTCTCCAAGTTTAGATATTACTGATTTTATAACCATTGAGATATGGGTTTATTTAAATACTTTAGTCCCTCACCATAGGATTGTATCTAACAGGGCTGGAGGTATTCAAGCATTCATGCTTAGTTACAATACAAATCCAGATTTTATTCAATGGACAATGAATATAGATGGGGTAGAGCAAACAGCAAGCAATGGTGTTGTAACAGTGAATACTTGGCATCATATTGCAGGAACTTATGACGGTTCGACTGGAAGACTATATGTTGATGGTGTAGAGGTAGGAACATTCACCGCTTCTGGATCAATTGATACGACAGATATAGGTGTAAGAATAGGTGCAAGTGAAGAAATTGGTTCAGAACAGCCAACAGATGGCATTATTGACGAAGTCCGCATCTACAATCGAGCTTTGTCAGCCGAAGAAGTTCGTTATCACTACAACCGAGGAGGACCAGTAGGCCATTGGAAATTCGACGAAGGAGAAGGGAATACAGCTTACGACTCTACCGATAACAATAACGATGGCACTCTCACTTTAGCTCCCTCTGGCAACACAGCTACTTCTTCTGCTTGGGTTACTGGGAAATATGGTTCAGCTATAGATTTTGACGGCGTAGATGATAAGGTTACTATTCCTCATTCGTCAAGCTTAAATATAAGTAATGCTTTAACTGTATCAGCGTGGATAAAGTATGATTCTATAGGTGCTCAGTCTAATGTTATCGTTGATAAAAGACCTATAACTAATAATAAGGGATGGTCGTTGGCTACGAACGATGTTTCGGGTGGACGTGGCTTCTATCTTCAACTCCTTGCACCTTCTTGTGGTGGAAGTCCAAGCGCAACTGACCAAAATGTAATTCTTACTAACAGATGGTATTATGTGGTGGCTACTTATGATGGTTCTAATATAAAGACATATGTTAATGGTATTCTTGGAGCCGCTACTGCATGCTCTGGAACTATAACTGTAGATTCTTCTGATGTATGGATAGCAAATAATGAGGCAGGTCCAACCCAATTTACTGATGGCATTATCGATGAAGTCCGCATCTACAACTACGCCCGCACTCCAGATGAAATCCGGCTTGATTACAACGCCGGCTACGCTGCCCACTTTGGCCCCAAGTCAACCTGCGAAAAAGACCCCGGCTCTTGTATGACCAAAGGCCTCGTCGGCTACTGGGCCTTTGAAGACGGAGAAGGAACCACAGCTTCTGACGCTTCCAATTATTCAAATGATGGAACTTTAATAGAAATGGCAACTAGCACTAACGCTTGGGTTGACGGAAAAATAGGCGGTGCCGTTCAATTCGATATCACAGATGACTATATCACTGCTGGTAATGATAATAGCTTAATTCCCAGCGAGATTACGGTTGAGGCCTGGGTTAAGAATATTGAAGGAGCGCTTAGTTCTGTAGATAGAGGTATAGTAACCAAGCTTTCTGGAGCAACCCAACAAGGCTATAGGATTAACCTCCAAGTTACTAGTAATAAATTCCGTTTTATGACCGGTACTGGAGCGAATGAAAACGGCGTCTTGTCAGATTCAGCTTACACTGATGCTAATTGGCACCATGTAGTCGGAATCCATGACGGAACTAAATTAATGCTGTACGTTGATGGAGTGAAACAAGCTGATGAGTTAGTAAGGGCGATGGTTCAAGATGCAACCACCCCTTTAGTAATTGGTGGTTATTATTCAAACAGTCCCAATGTTAATTATATTTGGAATGGCTCAATAGACGAAGTCCCATCTACAATCGAGTCCTCTCTGTTGAGGAAGTCCGCTACCACTATAACCGAGGAGGTCCCGTAGGCCATTGGAAGTTTGACGAAGGAGAGGGGAGAACCGCCTATGATTCAACAGATAATGATAATGATGGTGTTTTAACTTTAGTCGGTTCAGCAACTAGTTCTGCCTGGGTGGCTGGAAAGTTCGGCACTGCTATGAACTTTGATGGTACAGATGATAAGGTTGAGATTACAGACCCTGGAACATCAGTCTTGGATTTAAGCGCTGACATGACTCTCTCTTTATGGCTAAAATATGATACTGTAGCCGATGCAGCCTTCATAAGTAAGAGAAATGCTGGTGGGAATCAAGTTAACTATCTTTTACGAAGAGCTGATGGAGGAAAACTCGAAATTATTATTAGAAATACTGGCGGTACTAATCAAATGTTAGACTCATCTACTACTTGGAATCCTGATGCCAACCAATGGTACTTTATTACAGCAACATACGATAATACAACCAAGATAGTTAGATTATATATAGATGGAAACATCTTAAAGGCTGCATTCTTCACTGGCTCTCCACAAACAGATGATAATCCAGTAAGAATAGGTACAGAAGATGGTGGTTCCGGCTACTTTAACGGCCTTATCGATGAAGTCCGCATATACAACTATGTCAGAACCCCAGAACAAGTTCAGCTAGACTACAACGCAGGGTTGTCAACTCACTTTAAATAAAATTATATTAGTTTTGTGATAATAATAAGGTAGTGTATAATTAATTTATAATTATTAACCATAAATTATGAAAAAACCTATTCGAATTTTAAAGCCATTATCTAATATTGTTCAATCTGAGGAGATAAAACCTTTAAAGAGCGTTAAACTTTACGAGAGAATAAGCAGAGTTTCTCTTTATATTTTAGTCTTTTTATTGCCCCTGTTTTTCCTGCCTTGGACAAGCAGTGTTTTAGATTTTAACAAGCACGCTCTTTTGGGCGTTTTAGTTTTTATTTCCTTTTTGGCTTGGCTGGTAAAAATCTTGATTTCCCAAAAACTAGAGTTAAATCTCAGTCGCTTGAATATTCCCATTTTATCTTTGCTTTTAATTTACGGTCTTTCTACTGTCTTTTCTTTATGGCGCTATGGTTCTATTTGGGGCTGGCCTTTGAATGTTTCAGCCGGGTTCTTGACCTTATTAGGATTAGTCTTGTTTTACTTTTTAATAACCAATGTTTTTACTAAGAAGGAAGAAGTTTTAAAACTTTTGCTTTTATTGGTAATTTCTGCCTTTATTGCCGGCCTTTTGGGTCTGCTCCAGATTTTTGGCAAGTTTTTACTGCCCTGGGATTTCACCAAGATTACTTCATTTAACACTATTGGCACAGTTAACAGCCTTTCTCTGTTTTTAGCTAGCCTTTTGCCTTTAATTTTAGTTTTGGGAGTACTTTTTAAACGTTTGATTAAGATACTCTTAATAGTCTTTGCTTTATCAATTTTTGTTTTCCTTATTATTGTTAACTTTTGGGTTTCCTGGATGGTTTTGATTGCCGGAGTAGCCGGCATCTTTCTTTTCAGCATGCTTAATATGAAGACTATTAGAGAGGGTGTTTTGATTTCTTTGCCCATGGCTATTTTGGTCATTGCTTTGTTTTTCTTGGTTTTTAAAATTTCTTTACCCGGGCTGCCTCCTACTCCAATTGAGGTTTCACCCAGCTTTACGGCCGAATTTAACATTACCAAGGAAACCTTTAAAGATTACGGCATCCCCAAGATTCTTTTGGGAACGGGACCGGGAACCTTTATATATAATTATTCAAAGTTTAAGTCTCCGGATTTGAACCAAACTCTCTTTTGGAACACGAGGTTTGGAAAAGGAGCTTCTGACGTTTTAGACAGATTAATTACGACCGGAGTCTTAGGACTTTTTTCCTGGTTGGCTCTGGTGGTAGTGTTTTTCTGGTTTGGATTTAAGCATCTTAGAAAGTTATTAGGAGAAGAAGAGAAAAAGAGCTGGTTAATAAGCTTGGGAGTCTTTACCTTGTTTATAGGATCGGTTTTAGGCCAGTTTCTTTATCCCTTAAACCTTTCTTCTTTGTTTTTATTCTTTTTTGCTCTAGCTGCTTTGGGAATTTTGGAAGCTAAAGAAAAAGAAAAGATAAAAAGCTGGACTCTGGAGCCAGATTCCTATCTCATGGTGGCCATGTCTTCTGTTTTGGTTTTAGTCATTGTTTTTGGGGCTGGCATCTCTTTTATCGGAATTCAAAAACATATTGCTGAAGCTAGATATTTAGGGGGGCTGATGGAAGTTCGTCAGGGCCAAATAGAAAATGCCAATTCTGAGCTTTTAGGAGCCATTAACTTAAATTCAAGTATAGACACTTATTGGCGGGACTTATCACAGCTTTACTTAACTAGGATCAGCCAGGCTCAAAATGCTGAGCAAAACCAGGTCTTTATCTCAAATAGCGTTGGAGCTGCCAAACAGGCAACTGATTTAAATCCCCAAAGCGTAGCCAATTGGTCAGTCAGAGGGTTTGTTTACCGAAATCTTATTGGCTTATTGGGCGGAGCTGAAGATTGGGCTTTGAAAAGCTATGAAGAGGCATTGAAGTTGGAACCCAGCAACCCTTATTTGTTTACTGAAATAGGAATAGTTCATACTTTAAAAGCTGACTTAATAACCAGTCCCAAAGGAAAAGATGAAGCTTTGCAATTAGCTTTAGAGAATTTTAACAAAGCTATTTCTCTAAAACCAGATTATGCTTCAGCCCATTTTAGAATAGCTTTAGTTTATAACAGGCAGGGAAATACTTCTAGAACCATTACCAAGTTAGAAGAAACAAAATTAGTCGCTCCATTTGACGTGGGCTTAGCCTTTCAATTAGGACTCTTATACTATCAACAAGAGAATCTTAATCGAGCTCAGGCTGAATTCGAGAGAGCGGTTGACTTAAGCCCTAATTATTCTAATGCCATATATTTCTTGGGCTTGGTTTATGACAGGCAAGGGAAAAAGACAGATGCTATTATCCAGTTTAACAGGATAGCTAATCTTAACCCCGGTAATGCAGAGGTAAACATGATTTTAACAAACTTAAGCGAAGGAAGGGAAGCTCTTGATGGGGTGACTTCTGGTCAGCCTCCGATTATTGAAATCCCTCCGGAACAACTGGAAACAGAATAAAGAAATTAAAAAATGAAGCTAGTTGATATATTAAACAAGATAGTTAAATACTCTATATATGTATTAGTTTTTCTGGTGCCATTGTTCTGGCTGCCTTTTTCTTTTGAAGCTTACGAGTTCAACAAGCAGTATCTTTTATTATTCCTCACCACTTTCGCTTTGTTCTCCTGGCTGGCAAAGATGGTCTTTTTTGATAAAGAAATTCGCTTTAAAAGAACTTCTTTAGACCTTCCTATTTTAGCTTTCTTGGGAGTAGCTCTCTTTTCAACTCTTTTTTCCGTTGACAGAATATCCTCTTTATTTGGTTTTTACGGAAGATTTTCTGATGGATTAATCGGACTCTTTGGCATGGGGATGCTCTATTTTTTAATTACAAACAACGTAAAAGATAAAAGCGACAAGGTTGAAAAGATATTAAAAGTATTTTTATACTCAGTTCTCGCTGTAATTTCAATAAGCTACTTGTCCATTTTGGGAGTTTTTTCAAGGATTCCCGGTTTGCCGGGGATAATGGGCCAAAGAACTTTTAATCCGGTAGCAGGGTCTCTGGACGGATTATCTATGTTTTTGGCAATAGTCATAGCTTTGCTCATTGGGCTATTTTTAACAAACTCTAAGTTGCCTCTTCTTGAAAACAAGCGGATTCCCAAATTACCTTCTTTTATTTATTGGTTTTTGCTTTTTGGCGGATTTGGGTTAATACTGATAGCTGACTTTGTTCCAGCCTTAATAACTCTTTTGATTGTTTTGTTCTTATCTTCAGCTTTCAGTTTTTGGCAAAGCAAGACTGACAGGAAATGGCTTTACTTCTTAGGATTTATTCTGGTTTTGCTTGTATTTTTAGTTATGGATCCTTTAAGATTTTTAGCTTTGCCAAAAGAGCAGGTTTTAGGGCAAGCTGATTCTTGGAGAATTACATTCAGCAGTTTGACGGAAAGTATAAAGAGCGGGCTTTTAGGAAATGGACCTGGAACATTTCATTATGAATTCGCTAAATTTAAGCCTTTGGGCTTTAATGAAAATAGTTTTTGGCAGATAAGATTTGACCGGCCGAGTTCATACATAGCTGAAATACTGGGAACCATGGGTTTAATGGGGCTCTTAGCTTACTTTTGGATCATTAGAAAGTTTTTCCTTTCTCTTATTGCAAATTACAAAAAACACATTCCCTTGTCTTTAGCTTTTCTGGCTATTTTAACGAGCCAATTCGTCTATTATCAAAATACGGTTCTCGCTTTTACCTTTTGGCTTTTTTTGGCCTTAATTGTAGTAAGCTTGCCGAATCGTCTTCCAAGTTTAGTAATTTCTCTGAAAGATTTTTCAAGGTCGTATTTAATGTCCAGGATATTAATAGTTATCTTGGGTATAACATTGGTTTTCTTTTATTCTTTCCAACTGAAATTTTATTTCGCCGATATCCAGTATCAAAATTCAACCCTTCTTTTCCCGGTTAATGCCAAGAGAATTGAATTACTAGAGAAAGCAGCCAGCATCAATCCTTACAGAGCCCATTATAAGATTATTTTGGCCAGAGCATACTTAAACAGGATAATAAGCGAAATGCAAAAGCCTCCAGACTTAGTAGATCAGCTAACTTTGTCTGACTATATTTATCGGGCCATCAATGTTTCCAAGGGCGGGATAATCGATGGCAAGGTTGTTAAGGGAGCAGTAGAGGTTTCGCCAAATCGGGTGGTAGGCTGGGGAACCTTAGGGATAGTTTACCGGGAAATCCAATTAGTGGCTCAAGGCGCTCCAGAATGGGGGGTTAAAGCTTTTGAAAAATCCATAGAGTTAGAACCGACAAACCCTATTTTCTATACAGAATTAGGAAAATTATATCTCTTTTCCGGAGAGATTGAGAAAGGAAGAGAAGAATTTGAAAAAGCCATAGAGTTAAAATCAGATTATATTGAAGCTCACATTCAGCTGGCTTTAACTTACGAACAAGACGAAGACCTTCTTCAATCTCTTCAAAGAATGAAGATTTTATCTCAGCAGTTTCCAATGAATATTGATGTTCTCTTTCAGCTGGGCCGTCTTTATTTCAACAGCAACCTTTTAGATGAAGCTATCACCCAATTAAAAATAGTGGTTAATTTAGTTCCCAGCCATTCTAACGCCCATTATGTTTTAGGAGCTAGCTACGAGAAAAATGGAGATATTGATTTAGCTATCGTGGAATTTGAGAAAGTTTTAAATCTTAACCCCGGCAACCCTGACGTTGAGGCAAAATTAAAAGATTTGAGAAAATAATAGCTTAACTACTTGACAAGTTTATTGGATGTAGTAAAATAGAGCTTAGTTACATATATTAGAAGGCGGTTTTTTAATTTTTTCATATTTGTTCCCAAACTCCTCTTAAAAAAATAAAATAACCATCAACCCTAAAGAACAGAAACCTTAGGGCAGTTTTTATTTATGATTTCGTAGAAAACATATGAACAATATTCATATTAAAAATTTCGGGAAATCTAAAATAAACTTACCTCTACCGTATCTCTTAACCATCCAACAGGAAGCTTGGAAGTGTTTTTGGGATAGAGACTTAAAAGAGCTTTTATCCGAAATTTCTCCAATCAGAGATTATACGGAAAAAGAGTTGGAACTCTGGTTTTTGGATTATAAGTTTGGTAAACCCAATTACAAGACCGACTTGGAAGCAAAGAAAAACAACGATTCTTACGAGGCTCCTCTTAGGGTAAAAACCAAGCTAGTTAATCTTAAAACCAAAGAGATAAAAGAGCAGGAAATCTTTTTGACTGACTTCCCGGTGATGACCGAAAGAGGGACCTTTATTGTTAACGGAGTGGAAAGAGTGGCTATTGCCCAGCTTATTCGTTCACCAGGAGCCTTTTTTACCTCCCAGATTAATCGTGGCCGAAGATATTTTGGAGCAAAGATAATCCCAAACCGCGGTGCCTGGCTTGAGTTTGAAACCGAATCTTCCGGATTTATCGGAGTAAAGATTGACAGAAAAAGAAAAGTGCCAGCAACCACTTTGTTGCGGGCTTTTGGCATTGATAAAGATGAAACGATCAAAGAAGCTTTTCAAGACGTTGATACAAATCCCGATGTAAAATACATTAAAGAAACTCTTGCTCGAGACACCACCCACAACCAAGCTGAAGCTCTAGTAGAAGTTTACAAAAGATTGAGGCCCGGAGACTTAACTACTCCTGATACAGCCAAGTCTTTAATTTTTAATATGTTCTTTAATTTTGAGCGTTACGACCTTTCCAAGGTTGGAAGGTGGAAGACATGGCAGAGACTGCCGGAATTAAGAACTAAGAGCGAAAAGCTGAAAGCAAAAAGCAAGAAACTGGGAGAAGAGGTTTCCTTAAAATATAGAGTTTTGCAGCCAGAAGACATTTTAGCCGTTATTAGGGAAGTTATTCGTCTAAACAATACACCGGGATCTTTAGCTGACGAAATTGATCACTTGGGAAACAGGAGAGTGAGAATGCTAAACGAGCTTTTACAAAACAGATTAAGGGTGGGAATAATGAGAATGGAAAGAATTATCAAGGATAGAATGTCTACCTTAGATACTTATACTTTAACCCCGGCTCAGCTTATTAACTCCAGACCGGCCATGGCCGTGGTTAAAGAATTTTTTACTTCATCTCAGATGTCTCAGTTTATGGATAATGAAAATCCTTTAGCTGAGTTAGAGCACAAAAGGCGTCTTTCAGCCACAGGACCCGGTGGTTTAACCCGAGAAAGAGCAGGATTTGAAGTAAGAGACGTTCAACCCTCCCACTATGGAAGAATCTGTCCAATCCAAACTCCTGAAGGTCCAAACGTGGGGTTGGTGGGCCATTTGGCCAGTTTTGCCAAAGTTAATCCTTACGGCTTTATTGAATCCCCTTATTTTAAAGTAGAAAAAGCTAAGGTTTCTTCGGAAGTCCATTATCTGACAGCTTACGAAGAAGAGAAATACAACATTGCTCACGCAGGAATAGAAATAGGAGATTCAAGAAAAATTACCCCGGAAAAAGTAGAAGCAAGAATAAAAGGGGAGCCAGGATTGATAGAAAAAGAAAAAATAGACTTTATAGATGTTTCTCCCAGCCAGTCTATTTCTATCGCCACCTCTCTTATTCCTTTTTTGCGAAACGATGACGCCAACAGAGCTTTAATGGGTTCTAATATGCAAAGGCAGTCAGTTCCTTTGATTAAACCGAAAATGCCTTTGGTTTCTTCGGGATCGGAAGAGAAAGCAGCCCGGGATTCAGGTCAGGAAATAATTGCCAATGAAGGAGGAATTGTTCAGGAAGTTGACGGTGATCACATCACTATAAAACCTAAAGGCCAGAAATCAAAAGCTTATAACCTAAAGACCTTTATTCGGACTAATCAATATACTTGTTTCCATCAGAGGCCCCAAGTTAAAAAAGGCCAAGTGGTTAAAAAAGGAGATCTTTTAGCCGATGGAGGAGCAATTGATCGGGGATATCTGGCTTTGGGCACTAATGTTTTAGTTGCTTTTATGTGCTGGCGAGGAGGTAATTTTGAAGATGCTATTATAATTTCAGAAAAATTAGTCAAAGACGACGTCTTTACTTCAATTCACATAGAAGACTTTTTTTGCGATATTCGAGAAACAAAACTGGGGCCGGAACTCACTACTTCTGACATTCCCAATATCGGAGAAGAACGCCTCAAAGATTTAGACGAAGACGGGATTGTCAGGATTGGAGCCGAAGTCGGTCCCAACGACATTCTCGTAGGAAAAATTTCGCCTAAAGGAGAAATGGACTTAACAGCAGAAGAAAGACTGCTTAGATCAATTTTTGGAGAAAAAGCCAGGGAGGTAAAAGATACTTCTTTGACCATGGAACACGGTAAGCGGGGAAGGGTAGTAAATATTAAGGTTTTCTCAAGAGAAATGGGACATAAACTGGAACCTGGAGTTATAAAAAGGATCCGGGTAGAAGTGGCTGAGCTCCGGAGCGCCCGGGCCGGAGACAAACTAGCCGGCCGCCATGGAAACAAAGGGGTAATTTCCCGGATTTTACCAGAAGAAGAAATGCCCTTTTTAGAAGACGGTACTCCAATAGACATTATTTTAAATCCTTTATCAGTAGCTTCGAGAATGAATATCGGTCAGATTTTAGAAACCCATTTGTCCTTAGCTGCTAAAAACCTAGGGTATGTTGCCATAACTCCTCCTTTGACCGGAGCTACTGAAGAAGACATTAAAAAAGAATTAAAGCTGGCCGGGCTTCCCGAAGACGGAAAGATGGTTTTATATGACGGCCAGACAGGGCTTCCTATTCCAGAAAAGATTACCGTCGGCTATATATATATGATGAAGCTTATTCATATGGTGGAAGATAAAATCCATATGCGCTCCATCGGCCCTTATTCTTTAATTACCCAGCAGCCCCTGGGAGGAAGGGCTCAATTCGGAGGACAAAGATTTGGAGAGATGGAAGTTTGGGCTTTGGAAGGATACGGGGCGGCCCACATTTTACAAGAGATGCTGACCATAAAGTCGGATGATGTATCTGGCCGGGCGGCAACCTACGAATCAATTTTAAAAGGAGAAGAAATTAAAAGCCCCAATATCCCTTCATCCTTTAACCTTATGGTTAATGAGTTGAAATCATTAGGATTATCGGTCGAAGTTAAAGAAAGACATCGAGAGAAAGAAAAGAAATAAATTATGAGGGTATCTGATTTAGAATCAATTAAAATAAAACTTGCCTCGCCTGAGGAGATTTTGGATTGGTCGCATGGTGAAGTTACGAAACCGGAAACCATTAACTACCGAACCCAAAAATCAGAGAAAGACGGACTCTTTTGTGAAAAGATTTTTGGACCAGAAAAAGATTACGAGTGTTATTGTGGTAAATACCGAAGAATCCGCTACAAAGGAATTATTTGTGACAAATGTGGGGTGGAAGTAACCAAGTCAGCTGTCCGTCGGGAAAGGATGGGCCATATAAAATTAGCAACTCCTTGTTCTCATATTTGGTTTTTAAGGGGAGTTCCTTCAAGAATGGGAATAATTTTAGATATTCCCATGCAGCAATTAGAGAAAGTGATTTATTTTGCCGGATACATAGTCACTAAAGTGAACGAAGAAGCAAAAAAGAAAGTCCTTGAAGATATTGACAAGGAGTATAAACAGAAGCTCAGAGGGGTTCGGAAGCTAAGCAAGGGGAAGAACCCAAAAAAGAAATTAAAAGACGATACTCAAGAATTAAAGACAGCTAGAGATCGGGCCAAAGAAGAAGTTCTTTATATTAAGCTTTCAAGAGTTTTGTCCGAGGTAGAATATCATTCTTTCTCATTAAAATACGGAGAGGTTTTTGAAGCTGGGACGGGATCGGAAACTTTAAGAAAAATATTTTCCGAGATTGATTACAAAAAACTGATTAACCAGTTAAAAAAAGAAGTAGACAAAATAACCCCTATCAACAGGCGAAAGATTTTAAGAAGACTAAGATTAATTCAAGGAGTCTTGGAAGCCGGAATTAAGCCGGAATGGATGCTGTTAACCGTCCTTCCGATATTGCCCCCAGATCTTAGGCCAATGGTTCAGCTGGACGGTGGAAGATACGCTTCTTCTGATTTGAACGATCTTTATCGAAGGGTAATTAACCGAAACAACAGACTTAAATATTTATTAGAAATCAACGCTCCGGAAGTTATTGTTAGAAATGAGAAAAGAATGCTTCAAGAAGCCGTAGATGCCCTAATTGACAATGGGATGAGAAAGGGCCAGACAACCATGGCCACTACCGGTGGCAAAAGACTGCTGAAATCTTTGGCTGACATGTTAAAAGGAAAGCAGGGGAGATTCAGGCAGAATCTTTTGGGCAAAAGAGTGGATTATTCCGGGAGGAGCGTTATTGTCGTCGGTCCTGAATTAAAGATTGATCAATGCGGTATCCCCAAAATCATAGCCCTTGAGCTTTTTAAACCCTTTGTTATCCAAAAAATCTTGGAAAAAGAGCTGGCTTACAACGTCAGAGGAGCTTCACGCTTAATAGAAAGCCAGACAGCCGAAGTTTGGGCTATTTTAGAAGAAGCGGTTAAAGAGAAGCTGGTTTTGTTAAACAGGGCTCCCACTTTACACAGATTAGGAATCCAAGCTTTTAAACCTTTGCTTATTGAAGGAGAAGCGATTCAGCTTCATCCCATGGCTTGCAAGGCCTTTAATGCTGATTTTGACGGCGATCAAATGGCTGTCCATTTGCCCTTATCTTCAATAGCCCAAAAAGAAGCTCGGGAAATAATGCTCGCCAGCCAAAATCTTTTAAAGCCAGCCACCGGGACTCCAATCCTTCTTCCCACCCAAGACATTGTTTTGGGTTGTTATTGGGTTACCAGGGTAAAAAGCCCGGCCTTGGGCGAGGGTAAAATTTTTGGTTCCAAGAACGAGGTTATTTTAGCTTATCAGACAGAAGTTATTGACTTAAGATCATTAATAAAAGTGAGAATGGGAAGCAAGTTGGTTGAGACCACTGTCGGCAGAGTTCTTTTTAATAACACTTTGCCAGAAGACCACGCTTTTATCAACGAGGAGGTTAATTCAAAGAAAATAGAAAAATTAGTCAACAAACTCATTGAAAATTATAATAACGAAACAGTTAAGGTATCCTTAGATAAGATTAAAAAATTAGGATTTGAATATTCTACAGTATCAGGGATTACCTGGGGAATGGATGATTTAATTGTTCCTCCAGAAAAACCAGAATTAATAAAGAAGGCGGAAAAATCAATTGAAACAATTAATAACTATTACAAAAAGGGCCTTCTTTCTAAAGAAGAGAAGACAAATCAGTCCATTGAAGTTTGGCAGAAAACTAAAACTGAAATTGAAAAATTAGTGCCCAAAGTTCTCCCCAAACTAGGATCTGTTTCAACTATTATTTTATCTGGAGCCAGAGGGTCTTGGTCCCAGCCCGTCCAGATGACTGGAATGAAGGGTTTGGTTATAAATCCCGCCGGCCAAATTATTGAACTCCCTGTAAAATCTTCTTTTAAAGAAGGTTTCAATATCTTGGAATACTTTATTTCAACTCACGGGGCGAGAAAAGGAACAGCCGATACAGCTCTCAGAACTTCAACAGCCGGCTATTTAACCAGGAGACTGGTTGACGTGGCCCATGAGGTGGTCGTCTTAGAAAAAGACTGTGGGGACAAGGAAGGCATTACTCTTTTAAGAAAGGACGCCGAAGATGTCGGGCAGAACTTAATTTTTAAAATCTTAGGAAGGGTAGTAGTCCAAAATTTAAAGACTAAGACTCAATCAGGAAAAATTAAAACTATTGCCAAAGTAGGAGAAATCCTGGACTGGAAGAAAACTAATGAAATAATTGACAGCGAAATCAAAACAATCCAGGTCCGCTCTCCCTTAAGCTGCAAGTCTTTAAGGGGGGTTTGCCAGAAATGTTATGGCTGGGATTTCGGAACTAATCAATTAATAAAAATTGGGCAAGCGGTGGGAATTGTTGCTGCCCAGGCTATTGGAGAGCCAGGTACCCAGTTGACCATGAGAACCTTTCATACCGGAGGGGTGGCCGGCGGAGGGGATATTACCCAGGGTTTGCCAAGAGTTGAGGAAATTTTTGAAGCTCGTATTCCAGTAGGGAAAGCGATAATTTCTTTGGTTGATGGATTAATAGAAGAGGTGAGTTCAGACAGAGTGATTAAAATAAAAGCCAAAGAGAATAATTCTATCAAGCCAACGGCCTTAAAAAAGAAAAAAAAGAAAAAAGATGATATTGTAGAGTATAAGATTCCGCTAAAGAGAGCACTTTGGGTTAAAAAAGGCGACCAAGTCAAGAAGGGTCAGCAGCTTTGTGAAGGAAACATAGATCCAAAAGAACTTTTTCAGGCAACAGGCGCTGATGAGGTGAAAAGATATATTGTTAGTGCTATTCAGAATATTTATGCTTCCCAGGGAGCAACAATTCACGACAAACATATTGAAGTAATAGTGAAACAAGTATTCTCTCGGGTAAGAATAACAGACCCAGGCGATACTATATTTACAGGAGGAGAGGTAGTTGAGAAGTCTTTAATTAGAGAAGAGAATATCAGGGTTAAAAAAGAAGGAAAAAAGCTAGCCAGCATTCAGCAAGTTTTGCTGGGAATTTCTAAAGTGGCTTTGACCACCGATTCATTTTTGTCGGCTGCCTCCTTTCAAGAGACATCCCGAGTTCTTATTAGGGCAGCTATGGAAGGGAGAGAAGACAAGCTCCGTGGCTTAAAAGAGAATGTTATTATCGGAAAATTAATACCAGCGGGAACAGGATTCAGGCCCAACACCAATTAAAAGCATTAGACCTTAATTTCAAAGTGGTGGTGGGTATGTTATAATTGAAACGTGGCTAAGAAAAAACGATTTAAAAACAAAAGATCTCTCTTTAAAAAAAGGAAAAAGAACAAATCCCCGCTATTTGTTTTACCATATGAGACCAAAAGGAAGATTTGGGGTGTCTTAATGTTCCTTTTGGCAACTATTATTACTCTTTCCTATTTTGATTTAGCCGGAAAAGCGGGTATTATTTTTTTAAACAATTTCTTTTCCTTACTTGGCGGGGCAGTATTTTTACTGCCTTTGATTTTTATTTTAGGAGGATTGGCCTTTCTCTTTCCTTCTTTGTCTGGATTGAAAAAACACAACAGCCCCCAAATTTTTCTAGGAATTTTTATTTTAATTTTAGGAATCACCGGTTTTCTTGGAGCTTTATCTCCTCGTCTGGTTTTGGGCGGGGGAGGATGGCTGGGGAATAATTTAGGTTTGCCGGTTTTAGGATTCTTCGGCTTTTGGGCGACAGAGATCATATTTTCGGCAACAATAATTATTGGCGGATTAATAATTTTACAACTTCTATATTCTCCCAATCTTTTTGAGAAAAAAGAAGCTAAGGAGAGACCTTTTTTAAAAGAAAAACAGCGGGAAAAACCCGCTTTTTTAAAAAAGATATTTGAGCCGAAATTCACTGTAAAAGAAGTTCCTTCTTCCCTTGAAATTTCTTCAAACAAGACCTTTCCCCAAAAAGAGCGTCCTTTACTAATTCCAGCCATAAACAATAAAGAGAAAGAAATATTTAAGAATTACCAGCCCCCGCCTCTGGATTTATTGGAATCAGAAAGGGGTTCTCCGACCGCCGGCGACATTAAAATGAATTCCGCTATTATCAAAAAGACTCTTCAGAATTTTGATATTCCGGTTGAGATGTCAGAAGTTAATATCGGTCCTACGGTTACTCAATATACTTTAAAGCCGGCCGAGGGAATAAAACTTTCAAGAATATTAACTCTTTCTAATGATCTTGCTTTATCTCTGGCAGCTTCTTCTATTAGAATTGAGGCCCCTATTCCCGGAAAGTCTTTGGTTGGGATTGAGGTGCCAAATAAAGTAAGAACCCTGGTTAGATTAAGAAATTCAATTGAACATCCGAATTTTCAGAATTCTCTTTCCAACCTTACTTTTGTTTTAGGTCAAGACGTTTCCGGCAGACCCGTTTTTGCCGATCTTGCTAGAATGCCCCATCTTTTAGTTGCCGGATCCACGGGTACCGGTAAAACCATATGTTTGAGCAGTATAATCCTAAGCTTGCTTTATAGGAACAATCCCGATACTTTAAAGCTAATACTAGTTGACCCTAAAAGAGTGGATTTTGCAGTTTATAACAACCTTCCCCATCTCTTAACTCCAGTCATTCGCGATGCCCAAACAACCGTAAATGTCCTAAAATGGCTGATATCGGAAATGGAAAGACGTTTTGAAGTTATGGCATTAGCTAAAGCCCGGAACATTTCATCTTATAATGAAAAAATAAAAATCGAGGAAAATAGCAAAGACCCAAAAGAAGAGTCCTCTCCTCAATTTATGCCCTATATTGTCTTAGTAATTGATGAATTAGCTGATTTGATGGTTGCTCGCGGCCGGGAGATTGAAGCGTCAGTCGTTAGATTGGCTCAAATGGCCAGAGCTGTAGGCATTCATTTAATCGTGGCTACTCAACGCCCTTCAGTAGAGGTAATTACAGGTCTCATTAAAGCTAATATCACTTCTCGTATTACTTTTCAGGTGGCTTCCCAAGTGGACTCCCGAACAGTCTTGGACGTGGCCGGGGCTGAAAAGCTTTTGGGCCTGGGAGACATGCTTTTTATTTCAGCTGAAATCGTTAAGCCAAAAAGAATTCAGGGAACCTTTGTTTTAGATAAAGAATTAAAGAGAGTAGTTAAGTTTATAATTGATCACCAAACCGAAGTTTCCGTAACTGGAGAGGAAATTAGTCTGGGAGAAGAACTTTCTAAAAGCATTGACCAAACTATTAACGAGGGAGAAGGTAAAGATTTTTTCTCAGCTGACGATGATCCTTTATACGAGGAAGCCAAAAGATTGGTTATTGAAGCGAGAAAGGCCTCGGCCTCTCTTTTACAAAGAAGGTTGAGAATTGGCTATGCAAGATCAGCTAGGCTCCTTGATATATTAGAAGAAAGGGGAATAGTGGGGCCGGGCGAGGGAGCAAAGCCCAGAGAAGTATATGTTCAAACCAAAGAAGAAGAAAAAGAAGAGGAATAAACTTGCTTATAGCTTTTGACCACGGAAATGGTATTATAAAATAAATTATGGTAAAGAAAAAACAACCAAAAGAAGAAAAAAGGGATTTAAGAGAAGCCCTTGAAGAAATCAAACAGCGTTTTGGAGAAGGGGCGATAATGAAGTTAAACGAAGTGAGCAAGGTGGATATTGGAGCTATTCCAACCGGTTCTATTGCTTTGGATTTGGCTTTGGGAATAGGAGGAATTCCTAGAGGGAGAATTGTTGAAATCTATGGGCCAGAAAGCACCGGAAAAAGCACGCTTGCTCTCCATATAGCCGCTGAAGCCCAAAAAAAAGGAGGAGTAGCCGCCTTTATTGACGCTGAGCACGCCTTAGATCCTGACTACGCTAAAAGACTCGGTGTTAACACAGACGATCTTTTAATTTCTCAACCAGATTCCGGCGAACAAGCTTTACAGATAGTGGAAACATTAATCAGATCAGGAGAAGTAGACGTCATTATTATTGATTCGGTAGCTGCCTTAACGCCAAAAGTTGAAATTGCCGGGGAAATAGGAGATCAATTTATCGGCACTCAAGCCCGTTTGATGAGCCAAACCTTAAGAAAGCTGTCAAGCATAGTGGCTAAAGCCAAGACTTCGGTTATCTTTCTAAATCAAACCAGAATGAAAATCGGAATCCTTTGGGGAAACCCTGAAACGACTCCCGGAGGCCTGGCTTTAAAATTTTACTCTTCTGTAAGGATTGATTTAAGGAGAATTGGCCAGATAAAGCATAAAGATAGTATTATTGGTTCTCGAATTAGGGCAAAAATCGTCAAAAATAAGGTAGCCGCTCCCTTTAAAATAGCTGAATTTGACATTTATTACAACGAAGGAATTTCTCGGCTGGGTGATTTAGTAAATGTTGGTTTGAAAGAAGGAGTAATTAAAAAATCTGGCAGCTGGCTCCAGTTTGAAAACACAAAATTAGGGCAGGGGGTGGAAGGAGCAAGGTCTTTTTTGAAAGACAATCCAGTTATAGCTAAAAAGATCAAGGCAGTAATACTCAAATAAAAAAACCCCTTTTTTAAGGAGAGCGTCTTTTGAAAGAAAGGCGTTTTTTAGTCTATTTGCCAGTATAAGAAAGCAATCCTAAATTCCTGGCCCTTTTTATTGCCCGGGCAATTCTTCTTTGGTGCTTGGCACAAAGCCCTGTTTTATTTTTAGACTTAATCTTGCCTAAACCAGATAAAAATCTCCGTAGCAAAGTACCGTCTTTAAAATCAACTTCCTTTATATTTTTTTTACACAAATAACATTCCATAGAAAATTTAAAGCTAAAAACTTTGACTTTTAAAAGGGTATATCCTTAACGTTAATTTCTCCTTCTTGCCCTTCTTCAATTACAGGAATCTCTTCGGACGGCGTTTCATCTACCTTGGGAGATGCGAATTTGGCTTTAGTTTTTTCTCCGGATTTGGGCCCCAGCTGCATTCTGTCTCCAACAATTTCGGTCCGGTAAAGTTTTTTTCCAGAGGAATCTTCCCAAGACCTTGTTTCTAACCTTCCCTCAATTAAAACTAAAGAGCCCTTTGATAAAAATTGAGAAGCGATCTCAGCTAATCTGCGCCAGAGAACAATACTGTGGAACTCAGTCTTTTTTACCTGCTGGTTAGTATTTTTATCCATCCAGATTCGATTAGTTGCCATTCGAAAATTACAGACCGGCTGCCCAGAAGGAGTATTTCTTAATTCGGGATCGGTGGCTACGTTGCCAACGAGAATAACTTTATTTAAATTCATATTTTATTCGCCAAGTATTTCTTTAAGTTTTTTCTCTATTTCTTTTAATTCGACCTTTTCTGGTTTTGATTTCTCAACCAAAAGAGGAGCAACTTTTTCTCTTCTTCTGGGCTTTTGGGATATGGGTAATTTGACTAAGAGTAAATGACGGATGATTTGAGAATTTTCTTTAAGTAAAATCTCCAGATTCGAAAGTTTTTGAGAATCAAAAAGAAAGACAAGAGAAACCAAGAAAGCAACTTGGCGTTTTTCTATCAGATATCCCAACCTTTTTTTAATCGGTTTATCTTCTTTTTCGATTACTCCTCCCTCTTTTCTGATGAAGTCATTTATTTGACTGACAACATCTTGAAGCTGTTTTTCTCCAACTTCGGGATTAATTAAATAAGTTAATTGGTAGCATTTCATATTTTAAATTCAACCACTTCTTTGTTTTTAATAATATAATCTTTGCCGACAGTTTTCAAAAGCCCTTTTTCCCTTGCTTTGGCCAAACTTTCAGCTTCAATAAGTTTTTCTGAAGAGATAACCTCAGCTTTAATAAACTTTTCCTGGAAATCAGAATGCACTTTCCCGCCGGCTGTTGGCGCTAAAGACCCTTTTTTAACAGTCCAAGCCCTGACTTCTTTCAGTTTGACGATAGTATAAAAAGTAATTAAATCAAGAATATCATAACAAGCCAGAATAATCCGGTCAAGCTTAGATTTCATTTCTAATTCTTGGACTTCTTTTTCCGATAGTTCTGACATTTCTGCTTCCTCTTTTATGTTTATTGCCAGATGTTCAATATTCGGCTTTTGGTATTGGCCTTGATCGTCAATGTTTAAAAGATAAATAACCGGCTTTTTACTCAAAAGATTCTCTTTTTCTTTTGCTTCCATATCCTTTAATTCTAATTCAGTTTTAATAGTTTTAATGTCGTCTTCTGGATCTGTATTTTCACCAAAAGCTCTTACTACATGAATTATTGCATCGCATTCCCTGATTTGGGCCAAAAACTGATTTCCCAGACCCTCGCCTTTATGAGCGCCCTTTACCAATCCGGCAATGTCTAAGAATTCAATAATAGTGGGAGTGGTTTTTTCCGGCTTGATAATTTCAGAAATCTTTTTAAGGGCTTCATCAGGAACAGAAACTACCCCGACATTAGGGTCAATTGTCGTAAAGGGGTAAGAAGCAATATCAACCTGCTTTTTGGTCAGGGCTTTAAAAAAAGTGGATTTTCCGACATTTGGCAATCCAATAATACCAACTGAAAAACTCATAAGATAAGAATACATATATGTTATAATAAATCAACATGAAAATCAACCCAGATATTTTTCGTCTTTATGATATAAGAGGAATTTACCCCAAAAATCTCAACGAAGAGTCGGCCTATCAGGTTGCTAGGACTTTTATTTGTTTTTTACAAAAAAGAAGCGGTAATCAGAAATTAAAGATTGCTCTTGGCAAAGATATCCGTAAATCTTCGCCAATTTTATTTAAAGGGTTCTCTAATGGAATTTTAAAGGAAGGGTCAGATTTAACTGATTTTGGCTTAATTACGACCCCGATGCTCTACTTTGCCGTTTCTAATTTTGGCTTTGATGGGGGAGTTGTAATAACAGCTAGCCATAATCCCAATCCCTATAACGGCTTAAAGTTGGTCAGAGAACGAGCCATCCCACTTTCTGGCCCTAAAGGAATTTTTTGGATAAGGGATTATTTGCTAAAAAATGGACATTTTTTAAAAAAGCCCAGGCAGGGGAAGATTTTTAAAAGAAACATTGAAAAAGCTTATTTGGATTTTTCTTTAAAGCTGGCTGGAATAAAGAAAAATGAATTCCAAGGATTTTCTCTGGCTGTTGATGCGGGAAACGGAATAGCCGGCCCTATTACCTTAAAACTACTTAAAGAACTTGGTATAAAGGTTTTTCCTCTTTATTGTCGTCCTGACGGTTCCTTTCCCAACCACTCTCCCGATCCACTTTTGAAAGAAAATTTAAAAGACATAATTTCCCTGGTTAAAAAGAAAAAACCTGATTTTGGCATAGCTTTAGATGGAGATGGCGATAGGATTATTTTTATTGACGAGAAGGGTCAGGTAGTGTCCGGTGACTTAATAACGGCTCTTTTGGCAAAAATCATCCTTAAAAAAAGAAAAGGATTAAAGATTCTTTACGATGTCCGTTCCAGTAGAGCAGTAGAGGAGGTTATTAGAGAAAATAGAGGAAAGCCTATTCCTTTTAGAATCGGCCATGCCTTAATAAAAGAAAAAATGAGAAAAGATAATATTATCTTTGGCGGAGAGCTGTCAGGCCACTATTATTTGGGGCAGAATTTATTTTATGATATGCCGTTTTTTGTACTTTTAAAGATATTAAAGGAAATAAAAGAAAATAAAGTTAGTTTATCAAGTTTAATAAAGCCATTAAAAAGATACTATTATTCCGGAGAAATAAATTTTAAGATAAAAAACAAAAAAGGGAAAATAAAAGAACTAAAGAAAAGATATAAAAGCGGAAAAGTTTTAGAAATTGACGGTTTGCGGGTTGAATTCAACGATTGGTGGTTTTTAGTTAGACCATCAAACACGGAAGCGGTTTTACGCTTAATCGTTGAAGCAGAAACAAAAACCCTTCTCTTTAAAAAGAAAAGGGAGCTTACCAAAGCAATTAAACAATAAATTATATCAGGCCCATGTTTTTTCTCACTTCTTCCATTGTTGAAGAAGCCAAGACCTGGGCTTTTTTTGTGTTTTGAAAAAGAATTTCCCGAACATAAACTTCTCGGCTTTCCAGCCCTTTTTTCTTTCGGCGGAAGGGTTCCAATTTTAATATTAAAAGGTTAACGAGTTCTTTTTTAAATTCAGCGTATCCTTTATTCTTAAACTTTTTCTCCAGCTCTTTAATGGATTTTGAGCTGAAAAGGGAAAAAATAATAAGGAGATTGGATATGCCGGGCTTTTTCTTTGGATCATATTTTATTGTTTTCCCGGGATCGGTAACCGCTGACATTATCTTCTTTTGGATTTCTTTCGGATCAGCAAATAAGGAAAGATAGGCTTGGGGGCCGAGACTTTTGGACATCTTTTTCTTTGGGTTGTTTAAGGCCATGATTTTAGCTCCCTCTTTAGGGATTAAAGCTTTCGGGTCTTTAAAAGTTTTTCCAAACCGATTGTTGAATTTCTTAGCGATAACCCTGGTTAGTTCCAAGTGCTGCTCTTGGTCTTTGCCTACGGGCACCAAGTCTGTTTGATAAAGGAGAATGTCGGCTGCCATCAAAATCGGATAGTTTAAAAGCCCGGCGTTAAGATTTTTTTTGAATTGACGGCTTTTTTCTTTATACTGGGTCATCCTTTCTAATTCAGACAGGGGAGTAATTGTATTTAAAAGCCAGGAGAGCTCAGTATGCTCTTTAATCTTAGATTGGACAAAGATGATGCTTTTTTCCGGATCAAGGCCTAAAGCCAGATAGCTAATGGCCGTTTCTATGATATTTTTTTGAAGATCTTTTGGGTTATAAGGGACGGTTATAGCATGAAGATCAACAATAGGAAAAACACACTCATGGTTTTTTTGAAGCTCTAACCATTGCTTAATAGCGCCCAAGTAATTACCAATATGTAGTTCTCCAGTAGGTTGAATGCCGCTTAATATTCTCATATTTTTATACCTCTATAACAACAGGGAGAATCATCGGCCTTCTTTTGGTTTTAGTGTAAAGAAAGTCACCAATTTTATTCCTGATGTTGTCTTTAACATAAGACCAGTTGACCGCTCCACCGGAACCGGAAGTTCTATTAACGATTTCGACTACTTTTTTCCGGGTTTCAGCTAATAATTGTTTGGATTCTCGTAAATAGACAAACCCTCTTGATATTATATCAGGAGAGTTCCTGATTTTACCAGTGTTTCTGTCCACAATGGCGACGATAACGAACATTCCGTCTTTAGAAAGACTTTGGCGGTCCCTTAAAACAATTTCTCCCACGTCTCCGACGCCCAGGCCGTCAACCATTATATAATTTGAAGTAATTCTTCTTTTTTCCACATAAATTTCTTTTTTGCTTAAGTTAATGACCTGGCCGTTTTCAGCGACCACGATATTTTTCTCCGGAATTCCCATTTCTTTGGCAATTTGGGCATGATTGACAAGCATTGAATATTGTCCGTGAATTGGCAGAAAGAACTTCGGATTTAAGATTTTTATCATTTCTTTTAATTCTTCTTTTTGAGCATGACCTCCAGCGTGGATATCCATCATTTTGTAATGGAAAACTATGGCTCCCTGGCGGTAAAGCTCGTCTTTTAAAATCTGGACCGTTCTTTCGTTGCCAGGAATAACAGAAGAAGAAAAGATCATAGTATCTCCTTTTTTAATTTTAACGAAAGAATGCTCTCCGTTTACAATTCTCATTAAAACCGCCCGGCCTTCGCCCTGGGCTCCCGTGCAAAGAAAGGTAATTTTTGAATCAGGGAAATTACTGATTTCTTTTGGCTTGATTATAGTTCCCTTTTTAGTCTTGATAAAACCTAACTGGCGGCAAATTTCTACGTTAGTTTTCATTGAATAGCCGTCAACAGCTACCTTTCGTCCGTATTTTTCAGACAAACTGATAATTTGCTGCATTCGGTTGATGAGAGAGCCAAAGGTAGCAGCAATAATTCTTCCTTTGGATTTGTAGAAAATTTCGTCTAAGTTTCCCTGAATGGTCTTTTCCGAAAGAGAATGTCCTTCTGTTTCAGCTCCGGTGGAATCTGACATTAAAAGTAAGACCTCTTTTGAGCCGAGACTTCTTAGTTTTTTAAAATCGGTGGGTAAATCATTGACAGGGCTTTCATCGAATTTAAAGTCAGAGGTATGGATGATGTTTCCAACCGGACTTTTAATAAAGAGGCCGAGGTTATCTGAAATATTATGATTTTGGCGGAAAAATTCAACTTCAAAAGGTTCTAAATTTATCTTATCTCCTGATTTGACAGTAGTAATGTTTAAAGAGGAAAGATGGGGAAAATCTTCTTGCCGTCTTAAAATAATTCCTCGGGTCAGCCCTGAAGCAAAAAGAGGGGGATTGCCAAGCCTTTCAATAAGATAGGGTATGGCTCCAATATGGTCGTAATGGCCGTGGCAGAAAACTACTCCCAAAATATTCCTCTCTTTTCCCCTAAGATAGGATGCATTAGGAATAATATAGTCGATTCCCGGCATATCTTCTTCGGGCATTCTAAAACCCATGTCAATAATCAAAATCGCCTTGCCATATTCAAGGATCATCATATTCCTTCCGACTTCACTTAATCCCCCAAGGGGGATGATTCTTAGACTTTTTTCTGTTTTTTTCATAGTGCGGGTAGGAGGATTTGCACCTCCACGGGATTTCTCCCACGAGCTCCTGAAGCTCGCATGTCTTCTGTTCCACCATACCCGCGCCTTATTTTAACCTCTTTTTAAATTCCTCCTGGAGTTTTACCGGAGTAGGATCTAACCGCTTTTCAAGGGCAAGATAATAAGAGGCCCAATCTGCCAAGAGTAAATTTGAGAAAGTTTTATCCAATATATCCTTGCCTTTAATTTGAATGGTTTGTACGATTACTCCCTTGGATTTTAGGATTTTACTGGTTAACTTCATTCGCTTTAAGATTCTTAGATGATCTGATGGGTCTTCTAAAATAATTATCTGAAATTTTCCTTGAGAATTAAGAAAGCCAGTTATCTCATTATGATTTAGCTCGGGAAAATAATTCGTTAGAGCAATAGTTTTTGAATTTTCGTTAAACTTGATCTTCCAGATTTGAGCTAGAGATTTTAACCTGTCTGAAGCATAAATAACCGGTATTTTACCTTTTAATTTTTTAGCTAAATTTTTCCCCTTAAGCTCCAGCTCTTTTGGTAAAAGCTTATTTTCCAAGCCCAAAATATTTTCTAAATTATTTTTGATTATTCCGCAATTCACTAAGATTTTAACCAAAGCAGCAAATTGCATTCCGAGAGCCATTCTCGGCTGAAAACCTTTAGGGATTCTGGCAAAAGGAATTTTGCTTTTTTGGCAGAGTTTAGCCAGTTTGCCTCCTGAAGTAATAGCCACTATCTTTAGATTTTTCTTTTGAGCTTCTTTGAAAGTAGTTAAAATTTCTTCAGTATTGCCAGAATAAGAAATAAAAACAAGAAGACTTCTTTCATCAACTGTGTCTGGCAATCCGTAATCGCGATTGATGTATAAAGGAAGCCCGATTTTATAAGATCTGAGCCAGATTCCCAAAATTTCTCCCGGCAAGGCGCTTCCTCCCATGCCCGAGATTAAAAGAGCATCGAATTTACCTTCGACTTTAACGTTTTTAGCTGCCTGAAGACCGACCCGAAACTGCTTGGGAAACTCTAAAATTGTTTGACGCATGTTTGATTTATCAATTTTCATTTCCAAGCTCTTTTGGTTTTAATATACCATTTATCAATTTTCGTAAATCTCTTTGAGGGGTCAACGATCAATTTGGCATCTATTCCTTTAATTTCTTTTGAGACCAGATAAACGAAGTTTGGAGTATAGAGGAATACGGCTGGAACAGCTTCAATTAAAATATCTTGAAAGGCTTCGTATTTTTCTCTTCTCATCTGGGGGTCTGAACTGACTCTGGCAACTTCCAATAAGGTATCAGCTTTTTCTGACTCGTAGTGAGTTAAGTTGAGGCCGGGATCTTTTTTCTGGGATGAGTGCCAAAAGGGGAATAAATCGGGGATAGCTCCAAGAGCTTCGCCGAACAAAAATATTTCGTAATTTCTTGATTTAATATAATCTTTTTCCAAAGTAGCTACGGGAAAAGCTTCAATTTGAATTTCAATACCCAGGCTTTCCCACTGATTTTTAATGAGGTCAGCTGTTTTTTTCATTAAGGGGTCTTTTACCGTAATTAAGGAGAAAGAAAGGAATTCGGGTTCTGGGGGCTTGCCGCAGATTTCATTTAGCTTTTGGCGGGTAGTTTTACTAACGAGACCTGTTCCTTCTTTAAATCCCCAGGGTTCTAAAATATCTTTAGCATACTTTTCCTGGAACAAAATAACGGCAGCCTTAGTCTGGGAACCAAAATAGCTGGTGATTTTTCCTTCGGGATAAACTTCAGGATCTCTGGCCAGGCAAGTCTGGAGAGCTTTTACTTCATTCCCCCTGCTCCCGACTTTCAAATCGCTTTTAAAAGTAAATAATTCTACTTGTTCTAATTTTACTAATTTTTCATTTTCTTTTTCAAATCCTAAACCACTGAAAAGGGCGGCTGCTTTTTCCGGATCAAAAGCGTAGGTTTTTGAAGGAGGGTTGAATCCAAAGATATCAGGCAAGATTGGCGAATGAACAACATTTCCTTTTCCTTTTAAAATATTTTCTACAATTTCTTCTTTATTGATGGCGTAATTCAAGCCCTGCCTTATTTCCTCTTCCCCTAAAAACTTTGATTTTTTAGAGTTGAAAAAGAGAGCAAAATATCTTGGCCAGGAAAGAGAATACTCTTTAAATTTGTTTTTGGAAATTAGTTCCAAGTTTTCTATCAGAGATATGGATAGTCCATTAATATCTCCTTCATTGGCAGCCTTAATTAATTTTTCCTCGTCTTCAAAAAAACGGAAAGAAATCTGGGCTAAATTCGCATTATTATTAAAATAGTTTGGAAAGCTGATTAAGTCTAAAGAAAGGATAAAGCCGGAATCTTCATGCTTTAGGTTTTTAAAGCGATAGGGGCCGGAACCAACAGGGTTGAGGTTATAAAGAGAGAGAGGAAAGTTTTGAGGAGGGACGTCTTGCCAAATGTGCTCTGGTATTATTTTTAAGGTTAATCTTTCTAAGAAAGCAGCATAAGGCTTTTTTAATTTAAAACGAATCCCAGAACCATTTTGATTCTCAATTTTTTCCACCTCCACCCCTAACCAATTAGCTCTTAAAGGGCTTCGGTAGTCAGCATTCTGAATAGTTTTGACGGTAAAAATAATATCGTCAGCCGAAAGTTTCTGATTGTCATGCCAAAAAATGTCTTCCTTTAAGTAAAGTTCGTAGGTTTTTTCATCGTCATTAATTTTTAAATCTTTTGCCAAATCCAAAACAACGTTTCCTTGAGAGTCATACTTCATTAATCCAGAAAAGACAAGCTCAACCAAGTCTCGGTCGGCATCAGAATTGGCAGCGTAGATAGGGTTAATAAATCTTGGCTGGCCGACTATTCCTTCTATATACTTACCACCAAAAGCAGGTATAACCTCTGTTTTATTGGAGTAAAAGGTAGTTGTCAGGTATATGGAAGAGATGAAAAAGAGAAAAGCTAAGACAGTAAAGGCCATTCTTTCTTTTTTTGATAAAACGTCCAGAGCCCGAGACCATTGCCAAAACGAAGGCCAAGCTGGGAAAAACCTCCTCAATTTATCTTTGAGGGGCTTAAAGATTTTAGTCAATATTTTATTAAAAAACTGCCTTAAATCCCTTTTTTTAGGATTTAGGGGGTCAGAATTGTTCTCCATAAATTAAAAGACAAGATTGAGAAGGGAAAGAATAACAAAAAGAGCTCCCAGAACTACTGTTGCCCAGAAAATCTTTTCTTGGACGCCTCGGAGCGTGCCGTAAAACTCGCCGCCGCCGCTGTCGCTTCCTCCGAAAGCTGAACCCAAAGCCGTTCCTCTTTGTTGAACGAGGATAAAAATAATAAGCAGAATAGAAACGATAATTTGAGCTAAATAGAGAATAGACATTTTTGTTTTCTAAATTTTTCCTTTTCCAGTAACAGAGAAGATTAAACTAATGGCCCAGATTATTATTGTTGCCCAAAAGAGCGGAGTGATACCTGAGATAATCAGTTCTGGGAAGACGATATCCAGAATCCAGAGCATGGCCATATTTATTATAATACCAAAAAGCCCGAAAGTTAAAAGTCTGATTGGAAGACTAACTAATTTTATTACTGGCTTAATAAATAAATTAATTAGGCCGAGAATAAGCCCGGCTGCCAATAAAGTTTGCAAGGACCCTGTGAATTCTACTCCAGATACAAATCGAGCCGCCAGCCAGAGGCCTAAAATCCCAGATAAGATCTGAAGAATAAGAGATTGTATCACGTTTTATTATGGTAGCACGCTTAAATGGAAGAGTCAATTAATGATTTCCTTCTTAGTTTTTTATGATAGCTTTTAGCAAAGCGGTGGGCTTCGTCTCTAAGTTGGAGAATTAAGTTAAAGATTTCCTTGGAGAAATCTTTGAGCAAAACTGGATTCTTTTTGCCTTTAATGTAAAGTTCATTATTTCTTTTAGCCAAGGCAATTAATTTAATTTTGTTATTAAGAACTGATTTGGCTGCATTAAGCTGGCCTTTTCCTCCGTCAATTAAAATTAAGTCCGGGTAGGGCCATTCTTTGTGTTTAAGGCGCCGCCTCAAACATTCTTTTAGCATGGCTGTATCGTTTGGCTTGCCTGTAATCTTAATTTTAAACTTACGGTAAAAGTTTTTATCTGGCAGACCTTTAATAAACGTTATGGCCGACCCCGTTGCCAGCTCTCCTTGAATATTTGATACGTCGTAAGCTTCAATTCGGGAAATCTTTTGTTTTGTTTTTAGAATTTTCTTCAGCTTGTTTTCAATTGTCGGCCAATTAGTTTGGGGCAGTTTTTCTATCTGCGGGAGGCTTAATATTTTAGCGTGTTCAAAAATATTTTCTAGAGCGATAATTTGGTTTCTAGTTTCAAGAGCCTTCTCAAAATTTTCTTCCTTTGACCATTTCCCCATTTCTTTTTTAAGATTTGAAACCACTGACTTTTTCTTTCCGCTTAATACTAATATTAAGTTCCTTATATTCTCTTTATACTCTTTTTTATTCGGGTTGGGCCCCGGACAAATCCCCAGGTGACAGTATATGCAGGGAACCTTGGGATGTTTTTTGACAACATAATAAGGGAATATTTTCCTCAGAAAGCGTAAAGCTTTCTTTAAGGGCTTTCCTTCTGTAAAGGGCCCGATATAATTGGTTTTTGGCTGGTGGGTGATAAATACTATTGGCAATTCTCCTTTGGTAATAGCGACATAAAAATACCTTTTGTCGTCCCGCCAAACAACATTATGCTTTGGCTGATATTTTTTAATCAGATTGGCTTCCAAAATCAAAGCTTTAATTTCCGAATCGGTTTCAATAAAGCCAATTCTTTTAACTTCTTTAATCAATAAACTGTCTTTTGGAGAGGGTTGCCTAAAATGGCTTTTTACCCTTTCTTTTAAATTGGAAGATTTTCCAATATACAAAAACTTCTTGCTTTTGTTTTTAAAGCAGTAAACGCCCGGAGCTTTTGGCAATCTGCCTAGATTTTCTTTTTTAATGAATTTCCACATCTAATTAATATTAATATTAAAGCAAAAGAAAGGGAAGGATAAAAAATCTCTTCTTTCTTTGCCTTGATTTTTTCTCTATTTCTATTATAATGGCTTAACTTATATATGATAAAAGATTCTATTAAAATCCAAGGAGCCAAGGTTCACAATCTAAAAAATATTAATGTTGACCTTCCCAAAAACAAACTGGTGGTCATTACCGGGATTTCAGGTTCTGGCAAGTCTTCCCTTGCTTTTGACACCCTGTATGCTGAAGGACAGAGAAGATACGTTGAATCTCTTTCTTCTTATGCCCGTCAGTTCTTGGGGGTAATGGATAAGCCCGATGTTGAAAAGATTGAGGGAATTAGCCCGGCCATTTCTATTGACCAAAGAAAAGCTTCCCATAATCCCAGATCAACCGTAGGTACTATTACGGAAATTTATGACTACCTGCGGCTTTTGTTTGCCAGGACAGGGAAACCTCATTGCCCGGAATGCGGAAAATTAATATCTTGCCAAACTATTGATCAGATAAGAGAACAGCTTTTAAAATTAAGATCTGGAACGGAAATTACTATTTTAGGCCCCATAGTTAAAGGAAGAAAAGGAGAGCATCAAGGAATTTTAGAGGAAATTCAAAGAGGAGGGTTTGTCAGGGTGAGGATTGATAATATTTTCCATCGGGTTGAAGAAGCTTTGGCATTAAATTTGGACAGGAATAAAAACCACAACATAGAGGTAGTAGTGGACAGACTGGTAATTGAGAAGGATATTGATCAGCCAAGATTAGTAGATTCAATAGAAACAGGATTGAAGCTTGGCAAGGGAATAATAATAGTATTTCAAAACTCAAAAGACATTTTATTCAGCGAGCATTTTGCCTGCGAGGAATGCGGGATTTCTTTATCGGGAGTGGAGCCCCGCCTTTTTTCTTTCAACAGTCCTTATGGAGCTTGCTTGGGATGTCAGGGGTTGGGCGAGAAATTAGAAGTAGATCCCAAACTCGTTATTCCTAATCCCAATTTAACTATTAGCGAAGGAGCAATTAGGCCTTGGATGAGGGCCTCTCATCGCTTGGGCCGGCAAAGCTATTTTTGGTGGCGGTTAAAAGACGTGGCTGATAGTCATAATTTTTCTTTGGAAGAGCCCGTAAAGAATCTGTCTAAAAAAGTAGTTGATATAATTCTTCAGGGTGATGGAAAGTTTGAAGGAGTTATTCCTAATTTAAACAGAAGATACCATGAAACCGATTCCGAATATACAAGAGAAGAGATTGAGCAGTATATGATTGAAAAGGAATGCGAAAGCTGCCAGGGGAAAAGATTAAAACCAGAAGCTCTGGCTGTAACCATAACCGGAAAGTCCATTAATCAGATAGTGGGAATACCGATTAACAAGGTTAAAGATTTCTTCAGCAATCTTATTAAAACTTCAGATAAGAATTATGACCTTAAAATTGCTCAGCCCATAATTAAAGAGATTATTAATAGACTCCAGTTTCTCATAGATGTTGGATTGGATTATTTGACGCTTGATAGAAAAGCGGCAACTTTATCTGGAGGGGAAGAACAGCGGATAAGGCTGGCTACTCAAATCGGCTCCAAGCTAACCGGAGTTTTGTATATTTTAGACGAACCTTCAGTTGGTCTTCATCCAAGAGACCAAAGAAGGCTGATTAAAACCTTAAAAGATCTGAGAGACTTAGGGAACACAGTTGTCGTCGTTGAACACGATCCCCAGACAATAAGAGATGCAGACTGGATAATTGACATCGGGCCGGGAGCGGGAAAGCACGGGGGAAAAGTTACCTTTCAGGGATCGCCAAAAAAAATATTAAAATCCAATACTTTAACCGGTAAATACTTATCTGGCAGAAAAAAAGTAGAGGTAAAAGGCGGGAATTTTAATTCCAGCTCCAAGCTAAGCCATTTAATTATTAAGGGAGCTAAAGAGCACAATTTAAAGAATATAAACGTTAAAATCCCGCTTCAAAAGTTTGTCTGCATTACCGGGGTTTCAGGATCCGGTAAAAGCAGCTTGATGAATGATATTTTAGCTAAAGCCCTTCTCAAGAAGTTTTATAACACCAAAGAAGAGCCGGGAAAGCATGAAGAAATCCAGGGGACCAAATTCTTAAATAAAGTTGTTTTAGTTGACCAGTCGCCAATTGGAAGGACTCCGAGGTCAAATCCGGCCACCTACACCGGTTGTTTTTCGTATATCAGAGATCTCTTTTCTGAAACCAAGGAAGCGAGAATCCGGGGTTATCAGCCCGGCCGCTTCTCTTTTAATGTTAAGGGCGGAAGATGCGAGGCTTGCGAAGGCCAAGGAGTAAAAAAGATTGAAATGTACTTTCTGTCAGATGTTTATGTCGAGTGCAAAGAGTGCAAAGGAAAACGTTATAACAAAGAAGTTCTCAAAGTCGAGTATAAGGGCGAGACCATCGCTGGAGTTTTAGAAATGACAGTAGAAGACGCTTTGAAATTTTTTGAACATATTCCCGGGCTGCACTACAAATTAAAAACCTTAAATGACGTTGGCTTGGGATATATCGAGCTGGGACAATCAGCTCCGTCTTTGTCCGGTGGAGAAGCCCAAAGAATAAAACTAGCTTCTGAATTGGGCCGTCAGGCAACCGGAAAAACCCTATACATATTAGATGAGCCGACCACCGGCCTCCATTTTGACGATATTAAAAAACTAATCTTGGTTTTAAAAGGTTTGGTGGAGAAAGGAAATACTGTTATTACCATAGAGCACCAGCTTGATTTTATAAGAAATTCAGATTGGGTTATAGACTTAGGGCCCGAAGGCGGAGACAAAGGAGGAAATATTATAACAGAAGGTCAGCCAAAAGATATTACAAAGAATAAAAAGAGCTATACCGGACAATATCTAAAAAGGGCTTGACATAAATTTTAAAATAATTATTATTAAAAGAGTATAAATTAGCACTCCTTCTCGTCGTTTGCTAATTTTTAAATTAATTGATTATTAACTAAATTAACTATATGAAAATCAAACCATTATCAGATCATCTTCTTATTGAACCGATTAAAGAAGATGAGAGAACTAAAAGCGGTATTCTGCTTCCTGAAACCGCAGAAAAAGAAAAGCCGGAGAAAGGCAAGATTATTGCCGTGGGCTCGGGCAAAAAAACCTCAGCCGGAAAAATTATTCCTATTGAGGTGAAAGTCGGAGACACAGTCTTGTTTACAAAATACGGACCAAATGAGTTTAAAATCGGGGAGAAAGAATATTTAATCGCAAAAGAGGAAGATATCCTCGCAATCTTAGAATAAAAATATGGCAAAACAAATTCAATACGACGAAACCGCTCGAAGAAAATTAAAAATGGGAGCTGATAAGCTAGCTAACGCCGTAAAGGTTACTTTAGGTCCCAAAGGGAGGAACGTTGTTTTAGATAAAGGTTTTGGTTCCCCAACTATCACTAATGACGGAGTTACCATTGCCAAAGAGATTGAGTTGGAAGACAAGGTAGAAAACATGGGAGCTGAAATAATTAAAGAAGCTGCCTCTAAAACAAATGACGTAGCTGGAGACGGTACGACCACGGCCACTGTTTTAGCCCAGGCTATAATTGCAGAAGGCTTAAAGAATGTGACGGCCGGAGCTAATCCTCTAGCTTTAAAAAGAGGAATCGAAAAGGGAGCTGAAGTTGTTATCTCAGCATTAAAAGGCATGTCAAAAGAGATTAGCGGGAAAGATGACATAGCTAAAGTAGCAACCATTTCAGCTGAAGATAAAGGCCTTGGAAACCTTATTGCTGAAGTAATGGAAGGAGTGGGCAAGGACGGCGTAATCACAGTTGAGGAATCCCAGACCTTTGGCATTGAAAAGGAAATTGTTAAAGGCCTCCAATTTAATCAAGGATATGTTTCTCCTTATATGATTACCAATGCTGAAAAGATGGAATCAGAATTAGAAGATCCGTATATTTTAATTACCGATAAAAAGATTTCTTCTCTTCAGGACATTCTGCCCATTCTGGAAACAATAGCTAAGACCGGTAAAAAAGAATTGGTCATAATTGCCGATGATTTAGACGGAGACGCTTTAACTACCTTGGTTGTCAATAAGCTTCGGGGCATTATTAATGCTTTGGCCATAAAAGCCCCTGGTTTTGGAGAAAGAAAGAAAGAAATATTAGAAGATATTGCCGTAATTACCGGCGGCCAGGTTATTTCAGAAGAGCTTGGTTTGAAATTAGATAAAGTTGAATTGTCTATGTTCGGCCGAGCAAGAAAGATAGTAGCAACCAAAGAAAACACTACTATTATTGAAGGTAGGGGCGAAGATAAAGTTGCAGATAGGATTAAACAGATAAAAAGCCAAATCAAAGCAACCACCTCTGATTTTGACAAAGAAAAGCTTCAAGAGAGATTGGCTAAGTTAGCCGGAGGTGTAGCTGTCATTAAAGTTGGAGCGGCTACGGAAGTTGAGCAAAAGGCCCGTCAACACAAGACAGAAGACGCTTTAGCCGCCACCAAAGCAGCTGTTGAAGAAGGGATTGTTCCTGGCGGAGGAGTAGCTTTAATTCGAGCCATCAAAGGCCTTGATGAAATAAAATTAGAAAACGAAGAAAAGATCGGAGCATCTATTTTAAAAAGAGCTTTAGAAGAGCCTATCCGCCAGATTGCTCAAAATGCCGGCAAAGACGGATCTGTAGTGGCAGCTGAAGTTTTAAATAAAGACGGCAGTTTTGGCTACAATGCTTCCATTGATAAGTATGAAGACCTAATGCAAGCTGGAATCGTTGACCCAACCAAAGTTGTCAGATCTGCCTTAGAGAACGCAGTTTCAGCTTCTTCTATGCTTTTGACTACGGAAGCCGTAGTTTCAGACATACCAGATGAGAAAAAAGACAAAGGCGGCGGAATGCCTCAGATGCCGGGAGCTGGAATGATGCCAGGCGGATTCTAAAATCACAAATTCTATTATTATGAAAACCCGCCTTAAAACGGGTTTTCAGTTTGCAAAAATCTGAAATTACTTTAAAATATCCATTAGAAGAGCAAAAGGTCGATTTAAATGAATTTCTCTTAAAAATACTATGAATTTAACTTTAATTCTTCTAATAATACCTATTTTTATAGTTCTTTGGGTAGTTGCTGTTTATAATCGTTTAATTACCCTTCGCAATCGATCAAAAGAAGCCTGGTCAGACATTGACGTTCAATTAAAGCGTCGCTATAACTTAATTCCCAATTTAGTTGAGACGGTTAAAGGATATGCTACCCACGAGAGAGAGCTTTTTGAAAAAGTAACCCAAGCAAGGACTCAGGCAATGGGAGCTCAAACAGTTAAAGAGAAAGGGGAAGCTGAGAATTTTCTTTCATCCACTCTAAAGTCCCTTTTTGCCGTATCTGAAAATTATCCCAATTTAAAGGCTTCAGCTAATTTTCTCGAACTCCAAAGAGAGCTTCGAGATACCGAAGACAAAATTCAGGCATCCAGGAGGTTCTATAACGGCAATGTCAGAGACCTTAATATTTCAATTGAGAGCTTTCCTGCAAATATTATTGCCAATCTTTTTAAATTTGAGAAAAAGGAGTTTTTTGAAGTTTTAGAAGCTGAGGCCCGCCAGCCAGCAAAAGTGAAGTTTTAATTTCGCTAATGGCTACTCTTTATACCCAAGCTTCGTCAAATATTCGCAAGACCTGGTTATATCTAACCGGCTTTTTAATCTTAATTATAGGCGTTGGCTGGATTATTTCTTATTTTTTTCAAAGCCCTTCTATTTTATGGGTAATAGTAATTTTTAGCATTTTAATAAATTTTGTCGGTTATTGGTATTCAGATAAGATTGTTTTAAAAATGAGCCATGCTAAACCCATTGAAAAGAAAGACAACCCGGAGCTTTACAGAGTGGTTGAAAATCTTTGTATTACTGCCGGCCTTCCTTTGCCGAAGATCTATATAATTGATGCTCAACAACCCAATGCTTTTGCTACCGGCCGTGATGCTCAACATGCGGTTGTGGCCGTAACCAGAGGACTTCTTGAAAAATTAGATCGTTCGGAATTGGAGGGAGTGATTGCTCATGAACTTTCCCATATTGGAAACAAAGATATCCTTTTACAGACAATTGTCGTTGTTTTTGTCGGGATGGTTGTCATAATGACTGATTTTTTCTTTCGGATAAGTTTTTGGGGAGGACTTGGCAGGCGGAACGATCGCGGCAGCGGACAGATTGGGTTGATTATGATGGTGGTTGCTGTAGCTTTAGCGATTATAGCTCCAATTTTCGCCACTTTAATAAAATTAGCCATTTCCAGAAAGCGGGAGTTTTTGGCAGATGCTTCTGGAGCCCTTTTAACGAGGTATCCTCAAGGGTTGGTCAGGGCTTTAGAAAAGATTTCATCAGACCCCAATCCTCTTAAAGAAGCCAATGATGCAACCTCCCATCTTTATATTTCCAGTCCTTTTCGGGGAAAAGAGAAGGCTTCTTGGCTTCATAAGTTATTTAGGACCCATCCGCCAGTAAAAGAAAGGGTCAAGGCGCTTCGCATGCTTGAATTTAAATAAGAAACCAATTAAACTAAAGCATTAAGATGATTTGCCCTGTTTGTAAAATTAATCTTGATCGAACCGTCTTTTATGGAGTAGAAGTGGATTATTGCCCAAAATGCCTTGGATTTTGGTTTGAAGAAAATGAATTGAGATTGGCCAAAGACTATAAGGATAGAAGCTTAAGATGGCTGGATATTGATCTTTGGAAAAATGAGGAAAAGTTTAAAATCTCTTCCGGTCAAAAGCTTTGTCCTAGCTGCCGTTTGCCTCTTTATGAGGTAAATTACGGTAATTCAAAAATTAAGGTTGATCTCTGCAATATTTGCAATGGTATTTGGCTGGACAGAGGAGAGTTTAAGAGGATAATTAAGTACTTAAAGCAAAAGGCAGACTGGGAGATTTTTAATAATCATTTAGAGAATTTAAGAGAAGAGTTTTGGGAGATATTTTCAGGTCCTGAATCCTTAAAAGATGAAGTCCTGGATTTCTTGGCAATTTTAAAGGTTTTGAATTATAAGTTTGTTGTCCAGCATCCAAATATCGCCAAATTGATTGCAGGTTTGCCAAAGTAAGGAAGGGTCGCATAGCGGCCATTGCACCTGCTTGGAAAGCAGGAAGCCCTCACGGGCTTCGTGGGTTCGAGTCCCGCCCCTTCCGCCAGTTTACCAAAATTAATAAATAAATAAAATCATCAAAACTATGAACTACGAAGAAATTTTAAGCAATTTAATACCCTGGTTTTTATCCAGCGGAATTAAGGTTATCGTTATTTTAATCGGGGCGAAATTAATTGGCCGCTTCGGAAAAGTTTTTATTGAAAAATTTATTAGAGAAGCAGTGAAACCAGACCGGGTAACCAAGGACAAGGAAGGGGAGAAAAAAAGAGAAGATACTTTGATAAGAATCTTTAACAGTATCTTGAATATTGTTATTTGGGTAATAGCTATTATGGCTGTTCTTCCTGAATTTGGAATGGATGTTACTCCTATTTTAGCTGGAGCAGGACTGCTTGGCTTGGCTATCGGTATGGGAGCTAAAAACATAATTGCTGATTTTTTGGCAGGCATCTTTATAATCTTAGAGGATCAATATCGAGTAGGAGATTCTGTGAAAATTGCCGGAATTGAGGGAGTAGTTAAAAATTTGAATCTCAGGCGGACGATTATAAAAGATGCTGAAGGAGTAGAGCATTCAATTCCCAATGGACAGATAAAAGTAAGCGCAAATAAGTCTCGTTAGAAATTTATGATTTCTTCTCCAATTGACGAAATCAAAAATCGTTTGGATGTTGTTGAGGTAATCCAGCAGTATATTAGACTCCAGAAAGCTGGAGCTAATTTTAGAGCTGTTTGCCCTTTTCATTCAGAAAAAAAGCCTTCTTTTTTTGTTTCTCCGGTTCGACAAATTTGGCATTGCTTTGGCTGCGGGAAAGGAGGTGATATTTTTGCTTTTGTCAGAGAAATTGAAGGAATTGAATTTGGCGATGCTTTGCGAGTTTTAGCCCAAAAAGCGGGAATAGAACTAAAAAAGCAAGATCCAAAATTAAGAACTCAAAGAGAGCGCCTTTACGAAATCTCTGAATTATCTACTAGATTTTTTGAAAAACAGCTTAAGGAGAGCCAGGCGGGAAACAAGGTTAAAGAATATCTTTTAAATCGTGGCATTAGCGAAGAAAGCATTAAAAAATGGCGTTTGGGTTATGCTCCAGACAGCTGGCAGGGCCTTTCTGATTTTTTAGTTGGAAAGGGTTATAAAAGAGAAGAGATTGAGAAGGCCGGTCTTGCTATAAAGAAATCAGCTGATAATTATTTTGATCGGTTCCGGGGGCGGATCATGTTTCCCGTTTTTGATTTAAACTCCCAGGTTATTGGTTTTGGGGGCAGGATTTTTGATACAGAGAAGACGAAAAAAATTGAAATCGCAAAATATGTTAATACGCCAGCTACCTTTTTGTATGATAAAGGACGGATATTGTACGGTTTGGACAGAACAAGGGTGGAAATCAGGAAAAAAGACTTTTGCCTTTTGGTTGAAGGATATATCGACGTAATTATGAGCTGGCAAGCAGGTCTTAAAAATGTGGTGGCTACTTCGGGAACCGCTCTTACTCCAAATCAATTAAATCTCTTAAGGCGGTATTCCAGTAATCTTTTTACTGCTTTTGATATGGATATTGCCGGGGATATGGCCACAAAAAGAGGAATAGACTTGGCCCAAAACGCTGGCTTTAATATTAAAGTAATCACTATGCCAGAGGGCAAGGATCCAGCAGATGTTATTTTAGAGAATCCCAAGAATTGGGAAGAATTGGTAGCTAAAGCCCGTTCCATTATTGAATTCTATTTTGAAACAACTTTTTCTAAATTCGATTCTAAGAAACCCGAAGGTAAAAGGGAAATATCTAAACTTCTTTTGCCATTAATCAAAAGAATCCCCAATCGAATTGAGCAGTCCCACTGGATTCAGGAGTTAGCTAAAAGATTAGAGGTAAGAGAAGGGATTGTGGAAGATGAAATGAAGAACGTTAAAAAGGGGTTGGTAATGGAGAATACAGAAGAGGCAGATTCTATAATAATAGTGCCCCGGCAAAGATTATTAGAAGACACAGCCGCTTCCTTGGTTTGCAAAAACCCGGAGAGCAGCTTGCATCTAATTACCGATGAATACCTTCCATACTTTCGTTCTGAAGTTCAAACCATTTTTATTAATTTAAGGCAAGGGCGTATTTTGGAAACTTCATATTTAAGCGATTACCTTTTCTTAAAAGCTGAAGTCGAAGAAGAAGTTGATTCTAAAACAGAAATACAAACCTGTCTCATGGAAATGAAAAATTTGGATACAAAGAACAAATTAGATGGAATTTCCCAAGAGATTAAAGAGGCTGAAGAAAAAAAGGATATAAAAAAAATAGATAATTTAATAGAAAAATTTAAAAAATTAGCCGGCCAATTATCTGATAATTAAATTTTAGACATGAAGAAAACCAAGAAAAAGAAAAAAACCAAAAAACCAAAGAAGAAAAAACCTAAGAAAAGAAAGAAGAAAAAGACCGTAAAGAAACTAAAGAAGAAGTTAAAGGTAAAGCCAAAGAAAAAGAAAAGAAAGAAAATAAAAAAGAAGATTGCTCGAAAGAAGACTTTAAAGAAAAAGGTTTCTCGAAAAAGGGTTGTGAGAAGAAGGTCCAGAAAGGCTATGACCCCGGAAAAGATTGATTCTTTGATTAAAAAAGTGGAGTCTCGAGGTTTTATTACTTTTGCTGAAATTTTATACTCCTTTCCCGAAATCAATAAAGATCTTAAAGGATTAGAAGCCCTTTATGAAGAATTAGACAGAAGGGGGATTGAAGTAAAAGAAAGCCGGGAGTTTTTGGCGTCTTCTAAAAAAGAAGTAAGGACAGAAAAACTTGGTAAAGCTTCTGAGGGCCGTTTAGATCCAGTCCAGATGTATTTAAAAGAGATTGGCCGGGTTTCCTTTTTGACTGCTGACGAAGAAAAAGAATTATCTAGAAGAATTGAGAAGGGGGATGACGAGGCAAGGAAGAGATTAGCTCGGGCTAATTTGAGATTGGTAGTCTCTATTGCTAAAAAATATATTGGTAGGTCTCCGAACTTAACCTTGCTTGATTTGATTCAGGAAGGGAATCTCGGGCTTTTTAGGGCAGTAGAGAAGTTTGATTGGAGAAAAGGTTATAAGTTTTCAACCTATGCTACCTGGTGGATTCGTCAAGCCGTTACGCGAGCTTTAGCCGATCAATCCAGAACTGTTCGTATTCCCGTGCATATGGTAGAAACTATTTCCAAATACACTCAGGTGAGGCGAAGGCTTCTTCAGGATTTAGGCAGAGAGCCATTACCAGAAGAAATTGCTGCTGAAATGGGTCTTCCGGTTAATAAAGTTCACCATATTATGAAAATTTCCCAAGAAACAGTTTCTTTAGAAACTCCGGTTGGTGAAGAAAAAGAAGACAGTGTTTTAGCCGAGTTTATTGCAGACGAAAAAATAATTGCTCCTTCTTTACAAGCGGGAAGAATGCTTCTTAAAGAGAGACTTGGAGAAATTCTATTTGATTTAACCCCAAAAGAGCAAAAGATATTAAGAATGCGTTTTGGTTTAGATGATGGAATTACCCACACTTTAGAAGAGGTGGGCCAGGAGTTTGGAGTGACCCGGGAGAGAATTCGTCAGATTGAAGCTAAGTCTTTAGATAAAATAAGAGAACACCGTTCCCTAAAAAAGTTGAAAGGATACTAAAATAGTGTATAATCGATAGCGTCGTTTTACGACGTACATTCCGCGGTGGCGCAATGGTAGCGCGGGTGCCTGTTAAGCACTAGGTTGTAGGTTCGAATCCTACCCGCGGAGCTTAGAAGTGAAAAGCCGTCTCTCTGAGGCGGTTTTAAGTTCATTTTTACCCATTTTAGTAGGTTCTAAAATTCTAGTTGGCATTTGAATAGATTTTATCACTTTAGAACCGTTTAATTGAGCTACTCTTTGAGAAAGGATTTCAAATGGTTTAGCCGTTTTTCAACTACTAAATTGTATTGACTTTTTTGTAATAACGTGGCTAAATTGAATCAGAATAGTTAATTTATGAAAAAACTATTATTTCTATCTTTTATTTTATTAATTTTTATTATTTTACCTAGTAGTGACACATTAGCAATTAGTGGTGCATGTTCTTGGCATGGGGGAGTAAATTGTTCTGCTGGAGCTGATTGGGACGGAAGTGTTATCTGTAATGATGGATGGAGAGATAGTTCGGTTAGTTATTCTTCAATGAACGAATGTTTCTATGAAAATGTTTACTGCACACTTTTTGAATTAGAGTCTTTATGGCAGAAATATAGTGTATCAGAATTGGAAAAAAAGTTGAAGATCAAAATTTAAAAGTATCTGAACTACAAGGGCAAGTATATGAGTTAGATATTCAAAGATTAACTGAGATTCAAAGAATAGAAGCACAAACAGGAGTAGGAATGAGCTTTATTAATGGTGAAATATCAGCAGTGAATAGAAAGTACGATATTGATAGAGCTTATTTAGTAGTTGAAATGGGAGTTGAGGCTAACTTACTTCAAGCTTATCAGAGTAATTTATCTAGTGCTCAAAATTTAGTTGACGAAGAGTGTCAGGCCATTGGACTAGACGCTTATTTTTTAAGAGAACAACAAAGGCAAGAAGCCTCCATGAAGATACAACAAAATATATCAGATAATCAGCAAGCCACATTAGAAGCGTTATTAGAACAATTAAATACTTCTTCCTGCCCAGATAATTCTTATTATTCAGACGGAAATTGTTTTTGTAATAAAGATTATATGGTAAGTAAAGATACTTGCATAAAAAAAGACATAATCCCTCCTTCTGGAACACTTAATATTACTCCAACTTCAATTAATTTAGGAGATATAGTGAGAGTTACAGTAATTGGTCGTGATAATAAAGAACTTAGTAGTATTCAGTTTAAATATGATACAAAGCTCTGGCAGACTCATTTATGTTCCAGTGGTGACACTTTTTGTTCCTATACCTGGGAAGTTTCTGATTTAACTATCGGAAATCATACATTTACTGGATATGTGCTTGATAAAGCGTGGAATAACTCTTATACTAATCCACAAAGTATTAATATCGTAGTTAATCAAAAAATCGTAAATAAGCCAATAGAAGAACAAGAAATTATTATTAAATCATTAAACGATAAACCTGTCATTGAATTAATTACTGAAGAAGAAAACCAAGAAGAAACTCAGCAATCTACTATTAAAAAAGAAGATAAGGATCAGTCAGAGATAGGTGAGTCAAAAGAGGTAGAGGAAAAACCTATTTCACAGTTCTTAGCAAGTATAGTTACTGCCATTAAGGGTTTCTTTATACAACTTTTTAGATAAATTTTGTCTAGATCCAAATTTTGTGTAAGGTGACCATAATAATCTATAAAAGAGAATAGACTTTTGGGTCCCACCCCCCTATTGGGTTTGAATAAAGAGTTAATTTCCGTCTTATCAGTTAGGCGGTTTTTTGGTAGAGAGTCTTGACAAATTAATAATATAATGTAATAATAGGCGCGATAAAATTGATTAACGAAGAAGATATAAAAAAGATAGAAAAGAAATTCGGTTATGACTGTATAGCTAATTTTTTCTACGAAGGATTAGCTGTGGCAAGAAAAGACAATAAACAATTCCACATCGACCGCAATGGGAAACCTGCCTATAAAGAGGGATTCTTTTTTGCAGGTGACTTCTGCGAAGGATTAGCTGTGGTAAGAAAAGACAATGAATGGTTCCACATCGACCGCAATGGAAAGCCTATCTATAAAGAAAGATATAGTGATGTAAATGACTTCCACGAAGGATTAGCTCAGGCAAGAAAAGACAATGAATGGTTCCACATCGACCACAATGGAAAGCCTATCTACAAAGAGAGATACGATTATCTACGTAATTTCTACGAAGGATTAGCTGTGGCAAGAAAAGACAATAAATATTTCCACATCGACCACAATGGAAAGCCTATCTATAAAGAAAGATATAATGATGTAGATAGCTTCCGAGAAGGATTAGCTGTGGTAAGCACATACAATAAACAATTCCACATCGACCACAATGGGAAACCTGCCTATAAAGAGGGATTCTTTTTTGCAGGTGACTTCTGCGAAGGATTAGCTGTGGTAAGAAAAGACAATAAATACTTCCACATCGACCGCAAGGGAAAGCCTGTTTATAAAGAGAGATACGATTATGTAGGTGACTTCTGCGAAGGATTAGCTAGAATAAGCACAGACGATACCAGCAAAGGCTTCCATATAGACCATAATGGAAAACCTGCCTATAAAGAAAGATACGATCTTGTAGAGAATTTCTACGAAGGATTAGCTCTGGCAAGAAAAGATGGTGAATTCTTCAAGATCGACCATAACGGTAAAAGAATAGAACCAAGCACTAAAAAAAATTAGTTCATTATTACCCAAAGACCGTGTGTTACTTAACTCACGGTTTTTTTATCCAATAAAATAGGTTCGAACGTCGTCTACGTGCCAGAGGAGGATAGGATTCAAACTCAAATTCGCACAAGGTATATTATCTGACTTAACCAAAAAACCGCCACTTGACAAAATAATAATAATGATTTATAATGCTCTTAAGGTGATATAAAACGATAGAAAGAAAGAAGATAATAAAGTTGTCAGGTGTAGCAATGTCGACCATATTGTTCATTACAATCGTTAGCTATATGGCATTACCAGGAACGAGAACTGAAGAAATTTGGCTTCCTGAAACCTTTGATATGGTAGGTGAGGTAGAAGATATTGAGTTAAGCGGTACAATGTACTTCATTACCTTTGATGAATATCAACAAAGATTCGCCGAAAACGAACACACTATATCCTGGATAAGGCCTAATGGACAAATAGATAGTGGAGAAATCTATTATCTAACTAAATCAGATGATCATTCATATGCTACTACTAAACAAGCTATGCCACGGGATGGTTGGAGAATACTTACGGCACTAACGTCTATAAATATATCAAATACTAGCACAATAGAGACTAGCTACCAGCCACATTATATATTAATAGTCTTGATGTCGATCTTAGGAATTATAATTCTAGCACCTTCCTGGGCCTGGGCTATGCATTAACCATATAGAGGATTAAGAATATTTTTATTTCTTTCTCCTCTTATTTTTTTACATTAGTCCGACTATCTATATTATGAGACAAAATCGCCAATCAGGCGGTTTTTTTGTAGAGAATTATACTTGACAATATATAATTTTATGTGTTATAATATAAATAGGAGGAAGAAGAAAATGTTGTTATATCACGGAAGCAACAGACCTTTCAAAATCTTGAAAAATGACCAGCTTACAAATTCGCCAGACAAAGATAGAAAAGAGCGAGAGTGGAAACGCAGAAATGTAATCTATTTTTCGTCTTCGTTCGCCTTTGCACTTTTCTTCGCGGCAAAGCCGAAATTGGGTAAGAATATGATGAGTATCAAAAGAGGAATCGTCTACTTTGAGAAGTTAGACAAGCTAAATCCCGAAGAAGATGTTTATATACAAATCATAGATATCGCTGATATTCCAAAAGAGAAGAGAAGATGGGCGAATGAGTATGAGCTAAAGGTTCAACTGGATGAGATAAAACCAGTTAGAATCGAAATTCATAAAGCTGGCGAAATCTTTGAACACTTCGAAGTCATAAAAGACGAAGAAGAGTTCGAACGCCGAAAAGCCTCTTGACGATTTCCGTGTTGAGAGGCTTCATTTTTTAATTAACCAGGTTTTAACATCGTCCACGCCCTCACGGCTTTTTTTATACATTTAATCTAATAAACTCCAATTCTATAAGTTCTTCTTTTATTCTTATCCAATTTAAGGTTCTGAACGTGTCCAATAGGGGGAGTTAACTTCAAAAGATTGCCTTTTTGGCAATTTTTTGGTAGGTTAGAGATATAATAATTAAGAATAA
>PVBE010839911.1_pt1 | contig 47501 bp, 38 predicted proteins | sample 1631181 | NCBI WGS metagenome assembly PVBE01 (sample SAMN08397723, study PRJNA350692) | Marine metagenome, whole genome shotgun sequencing project. | isolation source: water | place: Pacific Ocean | collected 2012-04
ATAGCGATTGCCCACTTCAATGTCTGGATGATTGGATTGAATGACATTGGCATAACCCATGGCTGGGATTCTGCCATAGCCATCGGTGGTTGGAAAAAACTGCCAATAGCCCAACATGTCTCCGGCTGAGGCATAAGAAATATTATTGGAAGTCAGTGCAAATCGATCGACCCCAAAGAGGACTTCATTTTCATTGAGATCCCCATTGAATCTTGTGGTTTGGACTCGGGTATTGAACCAATTGGATTTTTCAACTTCAAAGGTTTTGATATCGATTGGATTATTCAATATCTAGACCATAGATCCGAATGGCATTGTCTCGCATCAGTTTTCTTCTAACTTCAGGTTTGAGGCCAATTTCATTGATGTCATCGGTCGTTTTCTTAAAATCAAGCACCGGGAAGTCGGTTCCGAAGATGACTTTGTCTTGACCGTAACTGTTGACGTAATGAGTGAAACTCTTGGGCCAATATTTCGGTCGATGGGCATCGCACCCAATAAAAATGTTTTCATGTTTCCAAGCCATTGAGATCATCTCATCGTGCCATGGAATCCCGACATGAATCCCGATGAGTTTCAATTCTGGCAAATCGCAAGCCACTGTATCGAGTGTGATGGGTTGGCCAACGCTTCTTGTGCGATACTCTTTTGAGTAGACCATCGACTGACCCACTTGCATTTGAATGGGAACATCCAACTCACAACATTTTGCATAAAACGGATAGTATTTGGCATGATCCGGTGCCAATTCAAACCAGTGTGGATAGAGATGAGCACCAATAAAACCCATGTTTTGCACGGCATCTTCAAATGCTCTCACGCCATCCATTCCATCAAAAGGATCAATGCCTGCAAGCCCATAAAAACGATCGGGGTATTTCTCGCATGCTCTTGCGACGATCTCGTAAGGCATGTGATAGCAACCCGGCATACCGACTCTTCCTGAATGAGCAGCGATCAAAAACGCTTTTTCAATGCCGGCCGTTTCCATCCGCTCAATCATCTCATCGAGTGAAAGACCGGTCATTAGAGAGTCCTTGGCATTCATCTTTCCAACAAAGAAGTCATCGCCCCAATCCGGTCTTTGCGAGAGGGCCTCTTTGGTCCAAATATTCACCACCGCATCGATGGTTTTGTAATCGTAATTCTTTTCTTCACTCATGCTGAGAACGATAGCAAATATTGGGTCAATATACTATGATAGCGACACGTGCAAGGGGCGGCTTTTGCCTGAGACCTTTAGGGGAACCCTTTGAACCTGAACCATATAATGATGGCGGAGGAATCGCATAATCCAAATGAAAAAAATAATGGGTGATGGACTTGGTTATTTGGAGCCGGTCCTGTTCCAGTAAATGGCGGAGGTGAACCATGCAAAATAAGTCTTTATCCAATGATATTAATCCTTTTTTCAAGTCACTGATTCTCAGTTTGATTTCGATCGTCTTTGTCTCGTTGCAAATGAATGCAACGGAGATCGAGGAGATCATCGTTAAAGGGAGTTATAGAGAAATCACTCTTGAGAAAAACGATGGAAGTCTGTTTGTTCTCAATGAGGAGCAACTGAAAGCAGAACCGATCAAGCATTTAGAACAACTCTCATTTTTGGTTCCAAACCTCAATTTTGCATTGAGCGATGGTCGTCCAAGGTATTTTCAGATCAGGGGCATCGGCGAACAGTCGGGCTATGAAGGCACGCCGAACTCATCGGTGGGGCTCATGATTGACGACATTGATTTTTCAGGTCAAGGCGGCATTTCCAGCAGCTTTGATATGGAGCAGATCGAGGTGCATCGAGGACCTCAGGGGTCTCGCATGGGCGCCAATGCACTTGCCGGGATGATCTACATGAAATCGAAAGACCCAACAAAGGTTTTCTCAGGACTCTCAGAATTGATGATGGGTTCAGACGGAGTGCATTCAGCAGGTCTCGTTTTTGGCGGACCGCTTGAAGACAATCCAGATGCACAATATCGGATTTCAATCCGGCAGGACAAAAGCGATGGGTTTCGAAAAAACACGTATCTTAATCGCGAGGACACGACCGGTAAGGATGAGCTGACGGCTCGATTTAAATTGAACTATCAATTGAACGAGAATACCGATCTAAAGCTGTTGCTTCAAAAGTCTGATTTTGAGGCCATGTCCGATTCATGGACCACCGATGGAAGCCTCAACACGCTTTCCGATAAACCCGGATTCGATTCTCAAGATTCCAATTCATACGGCATAAAGGTTTATCACAAAAGAGAGGGCATTTCATTCCAAAGCCTGACCAGTGGAACGAGCTCTGACATCTTAATCAGCTACGATGCCGATTGGAGCAATCCGATTGACAACGCACCCTATACGTATGATTTTTTCTCCGAGACTCTTCGATCAAGAAAATCATTTAATCAGGAATTTAGATTGCTTTCAGATCCCTTGAGCATTGAGTCGGGTCAGGCTTTTGCATGGGTATTGGGTGCCTACTATTTGGATTTAGATGAGCAGAATGACATCACTGATTTAGGCACTTATATCAATCCATCCAGCTCATGGCCTCCTTACATAAAGAATGTAACCGGAATGAGAAATTACGATTCTCAGAATAAAGCATTATTCGGAACATTTGACTACCTTCTTTCAGAAACACTCACACTGAGTTTTGGTATGCGATGGGAAGATTGGGAAGCCCATTACAGCGATACATTTGGTGAACAATTTAATCCCAATGATCAGATGTTGGGCGGCAAGCTCTCTTTGACGAAAGATTGGAGCGATGAGGTGAATATTTATGCCAGTATCAGCAGGGGCTACAAAGCGGGCGGTTTTAATCTTGGCTCCGGCTTTTCTGATGATCTCTATGCCGATGCATTGATTTATGATCCGGAGTATTTATGGAACTATGAGGTCGGTATCAACAGACAATTTTCTGGCTCAGACACCAATCTTGATGCCATCGTCTTTTACTCAGACCGAAAAGACCAACAAGTCATGGCTTCAACCCAAGTTGATCCAAATGATCCAAACACCTTTACATTCTTGACTCAAAATGCAGCCAGTGGAAAGAATTACGGAATGGAACTATCCATCAAGTCTCAACCCACTGATGCTTTAAATTTATTTGCCTCCATTGGTCTATTAAAAACAGAGGTCAACCATTGGGATATGACGAATGCACAAAATGGAAGGGCGCAGGCACATGCTCCTGAGCGAACCTTTGCCATTGGCATGCGATGGTTCCCAATTGAATCTTTCTATATGGGCTTTGATGTGAATGGTAAGAGTGATTTTTATTACTCCGATTCGCATGACAATAAGTCATCGTCATACACCCTTGCCAATCTTGTCATCGGCTATCAGAAAGAACAATGGAGTTATGAATTCTGGGTAAGAAATCTTTTTGATGAGTATTATTCATTGAGGGGTTTTTATTTTGGAAACGTTCCACCCACTTTCCCAAGAACACTGTTTGAACGACAGGGGGATTTGAGACACATGGGTATTTCGGTTAGATATGAGTTCTAGGTTTTAATGATGAGTCCAATAGAGATCATTGCCGTTTTTACAGCAATTCTCTATTTGGTATTGGCTGTTAGACAGAATATCCTCTGCTGGTCCGCATGGATCGTCAGTTCTTGCCTCTATTCTTTCATCATGTTTCAAGCAAATCTTTATATGGAATCCTTGTTGCAGATTTTTTATATCATTATGGGCATCTATGGATGGATAGAATGGAACAAAAGGAACTCAGAGGTTGGTTTTGAAGTCAATACAATGGCTTTTTTGGACCACATTAAAATCATCAGCGGAATCTTAGTGATGAGCATCGTATTTGGATTATTATTGGAGAGATTTACAGATGCCGCATTGCCTTTTTGGGATTCATTGACCACTTGGGGGGCAGTTCTGACGACCTATCTAGTGGCAAAAAAATTCTTAGAAAACTGGATCTATTGGTTCGTCATAGACTTCATATCGGTGTTTCTTTTCATTTCCAGAGATCTGTATTTAACCGCAGGCCTATTTGTTGCTTATCTGATTATTATTTGCTTTGGTTACAAAGCATGGAAATCTCAGATGGAGAACTAATCAATGACCCATGACTTCTTCGATTGTATTGATGGCTTAGAATCGTTTTCGATCATCAAAGATGGCCTCTATAAAGATACATATCGTTGCCTGTACAAAGGGAGGAGGGCGATATTGAGTCATTACCAGATTGATATCAACCCATTCAATATAGATCCCAAAAGAGAATTCAATTTATTGAGCAGCATTGAACAGATAAAGCTGACCCCAGAGCCCTTATTCTATGATGAAGAATTCAAGATCATGATAGTCACTGAGGTTGAAGGCGAGCATATCCTTCAATCAACAAACAGAAAATCCTTGCTTTCTTCTCTTGCTAAAAGCCTCATTTTTCTTCATTCGTATCCAGTGGATGATTTTGATTATGCCTTTCACGATTCTTTGATTGCATATGGACGCCAAATGGAAAATGAAGATGAAAAGAGTGTCTTTAAAGCAGCAATCGAATTGCATGATTCTCTCAGCGATGAGCATGGAAAATATTGCCTTTGTCACAATGATCTTCATCCTGAAAATGTATTATGCAGCGATCAAATACAATTCATTGATTGGGAATACGCATCATTAAACCTCCCATACTTTGACCTTGCTTATGCCATTGAACATTTTGAAATGAGTGAGAGTGAAATTTTATATTTCTTATCAGAGTATGGTCTAGCAACTCAAGATATTGATATTGAGACGCTTGAACAATTCGGGAAACTTTCAAAATATGTCACCTTGATTTGGCTTTTGATTCTCAATAAATGCTATACAATAAAACCTTCAGAAACGAAGTTGATGACTTCGCTCAAAACAGAACTAAACGTATAAGAATTATGGCAAAAGTAAAAACATTTGAATTTGACACACTATCCAACCATGCTGGCCACAGACCAGATAAGGAGACGGGATCGCGTGCCGTTCCAATTTATCAAACTGCATCCTATGTTTTTAGAGATTCCGATGCCGGCGCTGCAATGTTTAACATCGAGAGAGGGGGGCACGTTTATTCACGCATCTCCAATCCAACAACAGCGGTTTTAGAGGAACGAATATCCGCACTGGAAGGCGGCGTTGGAGCCGTTGCAACATCGAGTGGTCAGGCGGCTGTATACAATGCAATCGCGACATTGGTCGATCAAGGTGGACACATCGTTGCATCTTATGCCCTTTATGGCGGAACACACAATTTATTGGAATACACGCTCCCCCGATTTGGGATCACAACCACTTTCGTGGATCCAAACGACATTGAGGGATTCAAGAATGCCATCAAGCCAGAAACCAGACTCATTTTTGGAGAGACTGTTGCCAATCCGAAAACCGAGGTCTTTAACATACCTGAGATTTCAAAAATTGCTCATGATCATGAAATTCCATTGGTCATTGATTCGACAACCACAACGCCTTATTTAATGAAGCCATTTGATTTGGGGGCAGACATTGTTGTTCATTCTGCAACCAAGTTCTTAAGTGGTCATGGGACCACCATGGCAGGCTTAATTGTTGATGGTGGGACATTTGATTGGGAGGCAACCAATAAGTTTCCACAGATGACAGATAAGTACGAAGGGTTCCACAATCTCTCATTTACTGAAGAATTTGGGCCCGCAGCATTTATTTCACGCGTCAGAAATGAAGCTGCAAGAGACTTTGGCTCATGTTTGGCTCCTCATTCTGCGTTCTTGGTGCTCAATGGCACTGAAACACTTTCAGTCAGAATGGATAAACACATCAGCAATACCAATCAAGTCGTTGAGTATCTGGATCAAAATGACATGGTTGATTGGGTCAGTCACCCCAACTTAACCAATCATCCCAATCATGATTTAGCAAAAGAATTGCTTCCCAAGGGCTCCACAGCAGTCTTTAGTTTTGGGATAAAAGGCGGGCGGGAAATTGGACAAGTATTCATTGATCGGCTGGATCTGTTCTCAAATTTAGCCAACATAGGTGATGCGAAATCACTGGTTATTCATCCGGCAAGCACTACTCATCAAAGGATGTCTGCTGAAGCCTTAGAAGAGGCAGGCATTTCAGAGGGATTGATTAGGCTGTCCATTGGGATCGAATCGGTGGATGATCTCATAGAAGATCTTGAAAATGGCTTTAGGGCAGCAGCCAAAGCGCTTAAGAAATAATAGAGAGTAAATTATGTATATTGATGTTGATAATCAGAAGACCTACATAGCAACCGGAAGCAGGGAACATGTCGAAGGAAATTTAGGGATGACCTTTATCCATGGCACAGCAATGGATCACACGGTATGGACATTGGCCGGGAGACACTTTGCAAGAAAAGGTCTCAATATTCATGCTCTAGACTTGCCCGGACATGGGCGGTCAGAAGGTTCTGTGATTGACACCATCGAAGGAATGGCTGATTGGGTCATACAAGCTCTTGATGCAACACAGCAGGAGAAAACAATCATTGTTGGTCACAGCATGGGTTCATTGGTCGCATTTGATGTTGCAGCGAGATACCCGGATCGAATCACCACTTTAGTCATGGTCGGCACTTCCATCCCGATGCCAGTTGGGGAGGTGCTTCTCAACAGTGCAAGAGATGATTTGCATGTTGCAAAAGAGATGGTCAATTTCTGGTCTCACAGCAAGTCTGCCCATTTGGGCGGATCTCAGGTGCCTGGAACTTGGATGATTGGAAAGCTGCAAAGACTGCTGGAAAGAAGTGGACCTGGAGTGATTTATAATGATCTTAAGGCATGCCAAGACTACACCTCAGGGATTGAGAGAAGCAGCGATATCAAATCGCCCACCTTGCTGATTTTGGGCGAGGATGATTTTATGACGCCGGTCAGAAATTCGAAATCATTGGCTGAGAACATACCTCAGTCGAGAACAGTAATGCTTCCAAATTGCGGTCATGCAATTGTGAATGAGGCACCAAATGAAATGTTGGATGCGATAGCCACGGTAGTATAAAACTCCCATGCCTGTTATTTCTCATCCAAATCTCCCATCTTTGGAGCGACTTAAATCATCCGGATTAGTTGTCGACAATGAATTTTCCGAAAAGCAACCATGCTCTAAGGAATTGCACATAGGTTTTTTGAACCTAATGCCGGATGCTGCTTTTCAGGCCACTGAGCGTCAGTTTGTGAGCATGCTTTCCAGCAACAATGAATTCCTTATTCATCTTCACCCAACATCTGTTGCAACCGAGAACAGAAGTGAAAAATTTAAGGCTTATATTGGCGAGAACTATAATGAGATTAAAGCATTCCAGAAGAGAAAGTACGATGGACTCATCATTTCTGGCGCCAATCCATCTCAACAAGACATGACTCAGGAGGATTTTTGGGAACCGCTGATTGATGTTTTTAAATGGGCCGAATCAAATGCAACCTCTATCCTCTGCTCGTGTCTTGCAACTCATGCGATCATGAAGGCAAAATATGGAATTGAAAGGCAAATGCGAGATGAAAAGGCATGGGGTATTTTTCAACACCAATTAGGCGAAGGAAATCATCCACTCACTCAGGGCATTGAGAATGGTTTTGACGGTCCTCATTCCCATTATTATGATTTTCCCATGGAAGCAATTGAATCGACTGATCTTAGAATCTTGGCATCCAATGATTTTGCCGGGCTCTATTTAGCAGCCACAGAAGACGGGAGTCTTTTGCTCTTTCAGGGTCATCCAGAATACAGTAAAAACAGCATACTCAAAGAATATCAACGTGAAATAAATAATTTTGTTTCTGGGAAACGGGACGATTACCCACCATTGCCCAATAACTATTTTTCAGACTCTAACATCCTGGAGCTCGATGAAATAAAACAAAGTGTCCTTACCAGTCCTAAAGAGATCTCACTGAACGATGGAATGATTTCAGGCATTGACTCTGGTTGGGAAAGTGCGGGTGAAATTATTTACAACAATTGGCTTGAATCTTTAGTTCAGTCTTAAATCTATTTCTTTTTTTTCTGAATTTTGGCCCAAGTGTCTTTAAGAGTGACAATTCTATTAAATATTAGTTCATCTCCCTCGATTTGATCCACGATGAAGTAACCATTTCTTTCAAACTGAAACCTTGAGCCAATCTTTGCTTTTGAGAGTGATTGCTCATATGCAGGTTGATCGAGCTCAATGATTGAGTCGGGATTCAGTGGACTGTCTGATTTTGGATTTTGATCTGTATAGAGTGTTTCAAAAAGATTCACTTTTCCACCAATCGAGTGATTCTCAGAGACCCAGTGAATTGCGCTTTTGACCTTTTTTGTTGATGTACCGCTTCCGCTCTTTGTATCCGGGTCATACGAACAGATGAGTTCAACTATTTCGTTATTCTCATTTTTAATGACTTCTTCACATTTTATAATGTATGCATATCGAAGCCGGACTTCAGAGCCTGGAGAAAGTCTGAAAAAATCCTTATCTGGGTTTTCCATAAAATCATCTTTCTCTATCAAAATGTTTTGACTGAATGGCAATTCTCGGCTTCCCATTTCTTCATTCTTCGGATGATTTTTTGCCTCGAGTATTTCGGTTTCACCTTCCGGGTAATTCTTAATGGTTATCTTTAAGGGTTTTAGTATTGCCATTGCCCTGTTGCAAGATGCATCCAATTGTTCTCGCACGGTGCTTTCAAGAAGAGACATCTCAATAGACTTGTCCTTTTTAGTGATACCGACTCGTCTACAAAATTCTCTTATTGCACTCGCTGGATAGCCTCTTTTTCTCAATCCTGAGATGGTTGGCATTCTTGGGTCATCCCAGCCTTCAACATGGCCTGAATCAATCAACTCAGCTAGTTTCCTCTTGCTGGTTATGGTGTGTTCCACATTCAAGCGTGAGAATTCAATCTGCCTTGGTTTTGTTGGAAGACTGAGGTTGTCAAGGAACCATTCGTATAAAGGCCTATGGTCTTCAAATTCCAGCGTACAGAGAGAGTGAGTTGTTCCCTCTAATGCATCCGATAGAGTGTGTGCAAAATCATACATTGGATAGATGCACCATTCCCCACCGGTTTTTTGATGATCCATGTGAAGAATTCGATAGATGATCGGATCTCTTAAATTGATGTTTGGCGATGACATGTCTATCTTTGCTCTGAGAACATGTTCACCGTTTTCAAATTCACCGTTTTTCATTTTTTCAAATAGCCCGAGGTTTTCAGCGATTGAACGATCACGATATGGGCTTTTTGTTCCTGGAGTGTTGAGTGTGCCTCTGGTGTTTTTTAATTCCTCGCTTGTTTGGCTGTCGACATAAGCGAGATCTTTTTCAATCAGTTCCAAAGCAAGCTCATGGATTGAACCGAAGTAATCTGAAGCATGAGCAAGATTATTGCCCCAATCAAATCCAAGCCATTTCACATCTTCCATGATTGAATTGACATATTCTTCTGACTCCTTAGCAGGATTGGTGTCATCAAATCTCAAATAGCAGGGCGCATCAAATTCTTTAGCAATTCCAAAGTTAATGCAAATTGAGAGCGCGTGCCCAATGTGTAAATATCCATTGGGCTCAGGAGGAAACCTCGTTGCCAGTCTTCCGTCGTTGATACCTGAATCGATATCATGATGGATCATCTGACGAATGAAGTCCTTGCCTCGATATTTCTCTTTTTTACTCATGAATGATTTTCTGCTTGCTCCCTTTCCCAATCATCAATGACCTGTTTCTTGCAGAACATTCTCCCAAAGATCAATCTCCCGAGAACTTTTATTGTGGTCAGCCAAGCAATTTTAGCTCCATTTTTATTATTTTTTAGGACTTGTTCGACCAGCCATGGCGTGACTATTTCTGGACGATCTGCCAAAACATTTAAAACTTTTTTAGCCTTTACCCAGTCCTCTTCGCTGGCTCTTGACGAACGCAAGAGAAGGTCTGTGGTGACAATGCCGGGACTGATTGACCCTATAATGATTGGCGTGTCTTTGAATTCATTTGCAGCTGCTGCTGTGAAATATCTAAGGGCACGTTTTGTGGAACCGTAAACACTGATCCCTTTTTGAAGTTGTCCATTGCTTCCAAAGCCTTCGAACATATATATTTGACCAGAACCTTGTTCGAGCATTCTTGATGAAACGATTCTTGTTGCTAGAATCGTGCCTGTCAAATTCGTATCAATCGTTCTGGTAATTTCCTCGTAACTCAATTTTTCCAAACCTATTCTCGAGGTAGCTGCGCCCGCATTATTGATCCATATATCAACAGTCTTGAATCTCTCGACGGCTTTGTTCCAAACATTCTCAATGGAATCGGTTTCTTCCACCAAGCATGGAACACCGATTACATTTTCATTATGGCCAAGGCTCTTCAGACCTTTCTCAACGCTTTCATGGCTGGTACCCGTGACGACAACATTGTGCCCCCTAGATAGGAATTCTTTGGCCATCCCAAGTCCAATGCCTCTAGTGCTTCCTGTGATAATGACTGTCTTTTTCATATTCAACTCCTTTGACTCTATTCTATTCCCTCATTATTACGTCTCAAAGCAAAGTTTGTGATTAATGCAATAACAGGGATTCCAAGAATGGCACCCGTGAACAGTGGCGCAGAGGCATTGACCTGACTGAATAAAATACCAGAGAATGTTGGTCCGAGAATTCTGCCAAGCGCACAAGCCGATTGATATTGACCTAAAAATAAACCTTTTTCATTGGCATTCGCACTTTTAGAGACCAGACTTGACAAGCTTGGGTTGAACATCGCCGCACCGCAACCGTAGAAAAATAAGCCAACCCAAAGCACTGAAACACTGATTGCGCTGCCGATCAGGGAGAGGCCAATCATCATAAAAATCGCTGCTACTTGAACAAGTCTTATTTCGCCAAGCCATTTTGTAAGTGGTCCAATGAGGCCTCCTTGTATCACAACCGAGATCAAACCAAGCATGAAAAAAACACTGCCGATATGGGTTGGTCCATACATGAACAAGCGATTGGCCCAGAGAGGAAAGATGGCTTCCATAAGCGACATGCCCGAATAGAAGAATAATCCACACAAGGCAAGCATTATGATTTTTTCTCCAGGTCTGAATGTTTCTTTTTTGAAGATGCTGAAAAGACCCTTTATTGTTTTTCTGTCACTGTCAGGAAGGGATTCTTTTAAAAAGAATATTGCACCAATCAAAGCAATGACATTGATGCCCGCGCCCGAGAGCGCTGTCAGAACATAATTTGCATTCTCGACATCATTGCCCGCTAAGAAGCCTCCGATTGCAGGCCCTGTCATAAATCCAAGACCAAGCGCTGCACTGACTTTACCCAATCCAGCCGAACGACTTTCTTCATCTGTGATGTCTGCCACATAGGCAAAGGCGATGGAAATATTTCCAGCCATTAATCCGGATAAGATTCTGCTGATGATCACCATTGTCAATGTTTCAGCAAAGGCCAGCATTACATATGAAAACGATGAACCAACCAAGCTGATAATCAAAACTTTTTTGCGTCCTATGGAATCGCTGAGCCTTCCCCAGAATGGGGAGGCAATGAATTGACCCATAGAAAAGACTGCCATGGTTAATGTAATTATTTCTGGAGAAGCGCCGAGCCTCTCAGCATAAAATGGAAAGAGCGGCAATATGATGCCAAACCCCATTAATCCTATGAATGTCACTAAAAATATAATCAACATTTATTCAAATACCCCCTAATAAAGGATTCATCACTCCAAAAAAGACCATATGTTTGTAAAAATACAACAAATCAGTGATCCAATAGGCATTCCTATCCGAACTATTCACTTTTATTGACATTTAAATGCATTTAGAATGAAAGCCATCAAATTCGCAAGTATTTAAAACTGCTATCCAGAATTTAACAAGCATTTTTATTTATCAGGGGGAATTTGAGGAAATTAAATTTAATAACTTAGGGCATTACACATGACGAAATACGCAAATAGAGGATTGATAGCAATTGTCTCAATGATAATGTTGCTGCCAGTCACTGAGATTTTTGCTCAGTCGGTTATAGAAGAAATAACCGTTACAGCGAGACAAAGGGAAGAGTCTCTTAGAGATGTTCCCGGCACTCTAACCGTTCTAACGGCAGATCAAATAGAAAGATCTGGCGTTCAGAGAGCAGCAGATTTTATAAACCTAACTCCAGGAGTCACAATTGTAGACACTGCTGAGGTCGGAGATACACAAGTCAGTATCAGGGGGCTCAATGGTGCTCGTGATGCTGAAACCAGTTTCGGCCTTATCATTGACGGCATTGTGATGACAAACCCTGCGGCCTTAAATAGAGAATATCTGGGATTGTCTCAGATTGAAGTATTAAAAGGACCTCAAGGCGCACTCTATGGCCGTAATGCATCTGCAGGTGCCATCATAGTATCAACAGAGATGCCAAGTGATGTTCCTAGGTCTGTCGCAAAAGTTTCGATTGGCGATGATGCAACGTATGCAATTACTGCCAAAACAGAAGGGCCAACACCACAGGGTGGCGCATTCAGTGCGATGATTAATTACAACACCACGGATGGTTGGAGAGAAAACAGCTGGACAGGGTGTGATGATTGTATCGATCAATACAAGTCCTATGACATCGTTACAAGATATGTCGGTGATTGGGATGAAAACACAACCATCGATGCAAAACTTCGATACGGTGAAGTGGATACCTCTTCAATTGCATTCAATGCAGTTTTTGCTCTTCCAATCTTCGAGGCATATTTAGGGATTCCTACACTTTATGAAGATGTGAATGACCATAATTTTGAATTTGTGAACAACATCGATCATTTCAATGATCAGAAATCAACAGAGTTTTCAGTCAAGATGGAAAGAGAGCTTGATTGGGCAACTTTGAGCGGTTGGACACTTTACAGCGATATTGATAATGCATTTGGTGCCGATGGCACAAGTGGCGCATTCGGTTTCTACTTCGGCGATCAATCATGCTTAGATTCTCTGGCTGAGATTGTAAATGCTGGACAAGGGTTCTCATTGCCTTCACCACAGTATATTGCATCTCCTGATCCATCTGTTCCTAACGGGTTGTTGCTTGGACCGTATACCCCAACAAGGTGTGATGGCACTCAGTATCAAGTCAGGAATCAAGAAGACATCAGTTTTGAAATTCGTTTAACTTCACCCGATGACCAAGACATTAGATGGTCAGCCGGGATGTATTATTTGGATGTTTCAAGAGAAGTTGGCGTCAACCAAGGAACCGATAAAGGCAAAGGTATTACTGCAAGAATGTACGTTGCTCCCAATGGAAACAACCCAACTGAACAAATGGTATGGGATGATTTTGACAATGAAGTAACTGCACTTTTTGCATCGGTGAACATTGATGTAAGCGATACCGTTGAATTGTCTATCGCTGGACGATACGACAAAGAAGACAGACGTGTGCACAGTCTTGTGCCTACAGGTGTATCCTCAACGTATATCGACTGTGATGGACCCCCATATGAGGGTGGCCCACTTAACACAGGTCTTTGTAGCAGTTCATCCATTCCAGATCAAAGTCGATCTTTTGAAGCATTTCAGCCTAAAATCAGTCTGACTTGGGATGTGAATGACGATTTGACTCTTTTCACAAGTTGGGGTGAAGGATTCAAGAGTGGTGGTTTTAATAACTCAGGATCGAGAGCAACGATTGATACTTTTATCAATCCGCTTAACCCTGGATCGCCTGTTGCAGTGACTGACGTCTACGAGAAAGAAACCAATGATTCACTAGAGGTTGGTTTTAAAGCAAGACTCGCTGGCAATAGAGTCAGTGTTGAAGGCTCATACTTCGATACAAGCGCCAAAGATCTTCAATTCTTTGAGTTTATCGTTGGACCATTTGGACTCTTAAGAATCGTTGAAAATATTGATGAAGCAGAGATGGATGGTTTTGAACTTGCTATTTCAGCCATCGTTAATGACAACATCAGTGTTTATCTATCGGGTGCTCAAATTGATAGTGAAATCATTAAAAACTCTGTCCGATCAGACAGTGTGGGCAATGATGTGCCATATCATGCAGAGCATACCTATAACGCGGGCATCTCACTGGATTATCCAATGGCGAATGGCAGAGAGTTTTTTGCTCAGCTTGACTATGCAGTCGTTGGACCAACTTGGTTCCATGTGATGCAAGAGAACAACTCTAGAGTATCACTATTCGGCGTGCCAATGGCATATGACAAAACTCAAAGAGACGAGTATGACACTGTTAATTTGAGAATGGGAATCAAGGCTGATAATTTAACCATTGTCGCCTATGCTAAGAACCTTACTGACGAGGATTATCTGGCAGAAGTGATTCCTGCTCCTGAATTTGGTGGATCATTCGCGCATCCTGGCACCCAAAGAAGAGTGGGCGTTGAATTGATGTATGAGTTCTAAACTGAAAAAACACCAAAGAAAATCAAAAGCCCCGGAAACGGGGCTTTTTTTATTTCATCAATAGGGTCGTTTTAGATAGTTACCTTTTGGTTCGCCAATCACTTCTTCATTGTCATAAATACAATTCCCCCTGAGGAAAGTTGTCGTGACTTTTGCATCAAGTTCTTGCCCTTCAAAAGGCGTATAACCTTGGCCAGACTCTGACTCTTCAGCCCTTATAGTCCAGTTGTGGCTTGGATCAACGAGTGCGATATCTGCATCTAAGCCCACTTCAATATCGCCCTTGTTTCTAAGGCCATATCTTCTTGCAGGATTCAGGCTTGTCAACTCAGCCATTTTATTGAGTGATAGCCCTCTTTTTCGACCTTCACTCACAAGTGCTGAGAGCAGGTATTCTGTTCCGCCGAAACCAGATTTTGCAAGCCAAATGTTTTCTGAATCATCTGAATCGACTTTATCCTCATGTTTGCAACACGCATGATCACTGCAAATCCAGCTGATATCACCATTCATAACACTTTCCCAAAGGTATTCAACATCCTCTCGAGGCCTAATCGGAGGATTCACTTTTGCAAGATTCCCAGTTTCGGCATCCACATCTAAAATAAGATGTCCAATGGTGACTTCACGTCTAAAATTAATATGAGGGAATACGGTCTGCATTTGCATTGCTGCATCCACTGCTTTTTTTGAAGTCAAGTGTAATAGGTTGATGTTCGGCAATTCAGTTTCATTTGCCAAGTAAGAAGCAATAAATATTGCAAGACCTTCAGAATGCGGCGGTCTTGATGCACTGTAAGCTTTCAGGCCAGATAACTTATTTTCATCTTGCACCATTTTGGTATATGCCGCCATGATTTCTGCAGTTTCACAATGCAAGCTTAGACTGATGTCATCTTTTTTGTCTGGGAATTGAGTGATCGCATCTTGAACGCCTCTCATGACGAATTCAAAATGAGCGATATCGTATTTCTCTTCGGGACTGATCATTAAAAACTCGTGTTGATTTGACGATGCGCCATGAAGACCATGCCCCCCATAAAACATGAAGATCTTGAAAGAGGTGACTCCAAATTCATCAATAAGTTCTGGAATTTCAGAGATGTGTTTCTTATCCATTGGAGCAAGGTGATACGCGTAATCGACATAAAAATTATCATTCGATAATTCAAAAACATCAGGCATAAAATCTCGATATGGGCCGCCTTTATTGAGGTAATAACCTCCGGTTCTCATATAGTTCAAGCTTGAAGTCACACCACCCATTGCTGCTGCCCGACTCTCAATGACTGCGTCTTTATCTAGAGCATTATATATTCCGGTATGCATATGTGCATCAACCAATCCAGGAAAGGCCAGCTTGTCTTTTCCATCATATATTTCATTCGCTTGCTCGGGGTCTATATTGCTTTCAATCGCAGCAAATTTTCCTTCTTTTATTGCGATGTCTTGTTTCTCAACCTCATCGGATAGAGGTTTGACAACTTGTATATTTTTTATGACAAGATCGTATAGTTTTTCGCTCAATTTAACTCCCCTTGTTATTCTTCTTCAAATCCTAGATTTCCAGGATTGATTAAATTTTTTGGGTCCAATTCTTTCTTCAGTAGATTTAAAAACTTTCTTGTGCTTTCTGTTCTTGTTTTGAGATAGGGATAATCTTTTCCTATCTGAAAGTGAATGGCCCCATTGTTTCTTGCATTTTCCTCAAGACGATCTTTGATTTCATGAACCAGTTGATAGCCCTCAGGATTCCTCTCAAAGGTTGGAATATTTTCCAAATCAAGGGGGTAGACCTTTTTGTGGTAAATGGATTGCTCGTCTTTCCAGTGGAAAGTAGGCTCATAAAGAAAAGCGTTACTGTCTATAAACGAAAACATCATGTTCATTGAAACACCATGTTCATTCATTTTCTCTTCATACTCTGACATCAATGAAACATAGTCTTGATTGTGTTTTAAGACTTTTGAGAATGGCAGAACGGAGTGTGTTGGTTTCCATAATTCTCCATTTGGACCGAGGATCGGTGTCAGTTCCATAAAAGGGTTTGCATGAAGGTATACAGGGATACTATTGGCAACTTCTTTCCCATGCTTTTGAGCGATCTTTCTTACTTCTGCCAATTTTATTTTGGCTTCTTTTGTATTGATGCCTTCAGTTGTAAAATGCCCAGAGTAGGCCGCATTCTTAAGAAATCCTCTTCCAGCAAGACCCATTTTCATGAGTTGAGTGATTCCATCAAATGGATTCTTTGAAGACTCCATAATGGATTTTGCAGCAGCAAATGCACTGGCATTTTCCATTTCCATGATTGCAGTTTTTTGCTTCCTTGGATCCAGCCCATGATTATCTGAAACCAATCCAAGTTTTGATATATCTCTCATTGCATAGAATAAATCATCGAAGTTTTTGAAACCGAATGAGCAAGCTCCAAATCCTTCTGGGTATTTTTTAAGTTTAAGACTGATTCTAGTTTTAATTCCTAGGGCACCCGAGTCTCCTAAAAAGAGACCCCCTAAATCAGGTCCATAATGCCTAAAGAATCTTGACGACTCTGCATCACTCCCCTGAGAACCTGTTTCAATCACTTCCCCTTTTCCTGTTATAACTTGTAGGCTTGAAAGTGAATCTGCTGAAACTGCATTATTCGTTCCATGACTAATTGCATGAAAAGACAATGACCCTGCGATCGTCGCTACTCTCCCTGAAAAGGGACCCCAATGAGGTGTCCTTAATCCAAGTGGCTTTAAGGCTTCATAAAGCTCCAACCATGTGACACCAGGCTCAACAGTGACATACATGTCCTCTTCATTTATTTCGATTTCTTTTAGTCTTTGAGTATCAATGATGATTGTATTCTTCCTGACAGGAAGGTAGCTACTGGTATAAGAGGCGCCTCCTCCTCTTACTGACATCGTCACATTATTCTCAACACAAACTTTAACTAACGAAATTAGCTCATCAGCATTTTTCGGTCTGACAACAGCTATCGCTTGCTCTTTCGCTGTTTCGAAAATATCCGTCGAATAAAATAAAAGTGAATCTTGATCTTGGAGTACATTGTTGCTGCCAATTAAGTCAGCAATTTCCTGTATGCTATTTTCAGTTGAATCCATTAATAAAAAGCTTATTTTAAAGTGATTTGAGGTAATAGATTATATCCTTTGAGGTGAACACATGCTAAGTTATTTAGTCAAAAAAAACATGAATATTTCTTCAAAAAAAGCTTATATAGATAGCAAATATGGTCAACTCCATTACCAAGTAACTGGCATAGGAAGCCCATTGATTCTTTGTCATCAATCCCCCAGTTCTCTTGATATGTTTTCAAATGCATTTCAACCATTGGCAAAATTTGGTTTCCAAGTGATTGCCATTGATACGCCAGGTTATGGGCAATCTGACGCTCCCAAAGAGCAACCATCCGTTACTGATTATGCAAGCTGTGTTTCAGACTTGATCAATGCATTAAGTTTAACCAAGGTTTCTTTACTGGGACATCATACCGGAGCTTCTATTGTTGCTGAGTTATCAACAATGATTCCAGAAAGGATCGAAAAATTAATTCTTAATGGGCCGCCATTGCTTAATGATGAAGAGAGACACACTGTAATGTCAATGATTGAAAAAGCACCAAAAATGATAGTTCAAAAAGATGGAGCACATTTGATGGAGCTATGGGAAAGAAGAAAGAACTTCACACCCGGATGGACAGATTTGGATTCAATGCATAGAGGAATCATCCAAATGTTGAGAGTAACGGGAGATGAAATTCATGGATTTAAGGCAGCATTTTCTCAAGATCTTGAGACTGTTTTATTATCAATTCAAGTTCCAACAATGATCCTGACCAATACAGGAGATGATATTTATTTTGCAGCACAGAGAGCTTCATTACTCAGGCCTGATTTTAAATTCACGGAACTAGAAAAAGGCACACATGATATTGTTGATGAACAAACCGATAATTGGGTAGAGTCCGTCGTAGAGTTTTTGCAGAATTGATTAATATGGTTTCTGATAAAATGAAAAATACTTTGAGGAATCTTTTAGCCTTTATCTTTCTTTTTGCTATGGGTTATTTCTTTCTGATGGGTTCGCAAACAAAGACCCCTGAAGAGTTTGAGAAAGAATTTATTGCCAAGTATGACGCATGCATCATGAGAGCAAAAAATCGATGTGATGAAGATATGTCTCAAATGGCTTGTACTGACTTTGCAAACAATCGATGTGAAACATTCCTTGGCACCAAGGCAAACCCAATCATCAAATAGCTTATTTCACTTACTTGCAAGTCTGCTTGAGATAATCCAAAGGACTATACCTGAAAGCACAGTTAAAACGCTCAATGCTGCAAAAATTCTAATTAACCAATGGGAAAAGTCATCACGGTCTCTATAGTCCATGATATGAAGTGACCATAGGAAATCCCATGCTCTCCAGAGCGTGGTTCGAATTGCCATAATGTCTCCTGTGACCGGATCAATATAAACAACACCGCTTTCTGGTTCTTCGATTCTCACTCGAAAAAGTGGTAAATCTCTTCCCCTGTACTCCGAACCAATTTTGGGTTCATTGATTAGATCTACACCCATCGGGTTCAGTGTGGTTTTATTCCTGACAATCCAGATTGCTTCTGACATCTTAATGGATTCTAGCGGCTCACCATTAGAAGCATTAAATATCTCAGTTTTCCGGACATCCGATTCTATCTGGTAAACCCAATTCTCGGCTCTTTTTTTTAGAGTCACTTTAAAGTTCTGTTCCATTAATGTATTGCTATCTGAGATTATGCGATTCAACGATACAAGATTATTTGGTTTTAAATTTTGAGCAAGGTTGTCTTGATTGAGTCGGTATTGCTCACCCCTTACATCAGTGATATCTGGTACGGTAAAAAAAAGACCTGATAGTGTCCAAAGCAATAGTTGGATTGACGTAATGAGGCCCAACCATCGGTGCCATCCTCTCATTTTCTTTTTCAAGTCAGTGCTCATTTTCCTGCATTTGAGGTTTTCCAGCTTCTAGCCCAATAAACAAATGGAGTATCAAAAGCCGCAATGCCTACTTTGAACATCATTTTTACGAGACCCAGTTCTATTGCTGTATCGAGATCCACCACGCCCCACCAGACCACAAAGGAATAGATTGTAGTATCGATTGTTTGTGAGGCCATTGTTGAAAGATTATTACGAAGCCATAGATGCTTACCATTGGTCCAATTTTTGATTTTATGAAAACACCAAACATCAAACCGCTGACTGATTAGATAGGCAAATAGAGAACCAATAATGAACCTCGGTGTGAAATCCAATATCCTTACAAACGCATTATGGACCTCAGTTGAGAACATTTCATCATTTTGAGTCGATGGAGAAAACAAAAGGGAAATGCTTAACATAATGAGAACAATTACACTGATACTAAACCCCATCATCACCGCTTCATTGGCAGCATTTTTGCCAAATTTTTCACTCATTAAATCTGTTGCGAAAAAAATACTGGAATAGAAAATTACACCCAAACTGGTTTGCATTCCTAAGATCACAGTCAATTTTGGGCCCTGAAGGTTCGCTAAAAGGATTGATAGGACAATGCATGCCAATAATCCATTCTTCCCAAAATATCGATACATGAGCACTGTAAAACCAAGATCAAGAATCAATACCATGAAATATAGTAAATCTTGTTTGTCTGCAAAAAAGAGTTGTGTGGATGGATCAAACATTTGTTACATGTATATTTTTTTAAGATTCAGATTCCTTTTGAGGACATCATCCAATAAACTGAAGATAAATTAAAGGTAGAATTATTGAGACAGTACAAAAGGGGATAGAATGATCACTATTGGATATTCACTTATTGCAGTACTTGCAGCAGCCTGCTTGGTTTTTGCAGCAAGAGCCTACCTAAATGAGCCGAACAAGATGCTGCTTTTAATCCTTTGTCCAACCTCTCTGCTTTGGTTCGATTCCTTTGTTATTGCAATGGGCCAATACGTGGGGGAGGGAACCCTGCTTTTGTCAGCTACCTATATTCGATACACAGCTCATTGGCTAATGTTACCTCTTCTTTTTATCGTGGCAGGTATGATATTGCGAGGGGCTGACTTTAAATTTGCATCCAGTAAATATGTGATGGGAGCATTTTGTTTTCTTGCTGTATTTTTTATGATTGAGGACGTCAGACATATTTTTATCGTGGATTTCTATCCCGCATGCTACGAAGAAACATTAAGGTATGTGACAAGAGTTCCGGTCGGACAGGCATGCTATCCAGAATTAGAAGGCTTAGGCACCCCAGTGCCTCCTTTTGCACCCATATTACTTACGATGATACTTTTGATTATTGGAATCGCAATATGGGTTAAGCATAAATGGCCTTGGCTTACAGTGGGCTGCGTGATCATGTTTCTTGCCGCACAACCAACCTCAATAGGACCAATTCTTAGTAATGCCGGCGAGCCTTTTTTTACCTTTGCCCTTACATTGGCTGCGATTAAGTTTGGAAGCAAGCCTAAAAAAGAGACGTCTCTGCAATAAATAAAGATTAAAAATTAATACCTCTGTCTTGGGAAAGTGGAAAGATTGAAATTGGCTCTCCTTTTTGAATGTTTTCAACGCCTTCAGGAATCATTGCCCAACAGTTGGCATCTCTAAAAGGCTTCACTTTGAACGACTCTTGGCCAGACATGACTTGAGTATGTATTTGACCACCCATGTCGACATGGGCAATAGCTTTAGCGAATAAACAAAACTTCTTTGATTTTTTGTAATCTGAAACACTGATGCTACCGATCGGTTCCTCAATCTCTCTGCCTTGAAGGACTCTTAATCCTTGAGAAGCTAAAAACCTAAAACCTACTGCCACAGAGACTGGATTACCAGGTAGGCCAAAAACAATTTGACCATCTGGAAATTTGGCCATCAAGACTGGTTTTCCTGGCCTGATCCAAAGTTTATGAAAGAGTATTTTTGCACCCATTTCAATTAAGGCTGCTGGAATGAAATCAGCTTTACCAACTGAAACACCGCCACTGGTTAAGATAAGATTGGCACCCTTATTTTTCAGTTCCTGGATTTTTTCAATGATTAGATTTATTTCATCTCGTGCATGGAGATTTTCTACGCACTGGAATCCCATTGATTGAGCTGCAGATTCCAAGAATGGACCATTTGTATTTGGAACAGATGAAGGTGAGTCTGTGCCCAACTCATTGCCTGTTGTCAAGATTCCGATGGAGGGATTTTTAAAGACCTTGACCTTGTCATAATTATTCATAATTAGAGCAATTTTGTGATGGTCATTGATTTGCGTACCCATTGATAATATCAGTTCATCTTTTTGGAAGTCCTCACCAGCTTTTCTTACATTTGCGCCTTTAATCACTGGTTGATTTACCACAAGAAATTTGCATCCATCTTTCTCAATCACTGAGCCTTTCTCTACTGGAAGAACAGCGTCCATATCATCAGGCACCTTGGATCCAGTCATGATCTCGAATGTCTCTAAACTCTTTGGAATAGATGGAGGTTCATCTCCCGCAAAAATTGTTCCATTAATATTTAATACAACGGGGTTATCAAGCGTTGCATTTTTTGTTTGCTCACTCTTTAAGCAGTATCCATCCATGGCTGAATTGGCAAATGACGGAACGAGATTGTTTGAAAAGACATCCTCTGCAATAACCCCGTTTGCAGATTTTGTATTCATCTCATGAGCCCCAATTATAGAGGCTTCATTTTGAATAATCTGTAGTGCTTCCAAATAGTTTTTCATGCTTTTTTAATTTTCAGATACTAGATCCTATTATGAAGCAAAGAAACAAAAATTTTCCTAATTTAGGATAGAATAATTCTGTAAAAACTAATATCTACTAAGAATTGAAGATAAATAGAAGAAATTTTTTAAAGGGTTCAGCATCAACAGGACTGATTCTTCAGTACTCACTGAGCAATGAAGCAGTCGCAGAAAATCCCTATCGAGGTTTCGAAGACTTATACCGTAAAAAATGGACATGGGATCGAGTCGTTAGAGGGACTCATGGCACTAATTGTGCAGGCACATGTGCATTCAATGTTTATGTAAAAGATGGTGTGGTTTGGCGAGAGGAGCAACAAGGGCAATATGAACAACTCGGTGATGTTCCAGATTTTGGCCCAAGAGGGTGTCAAAAAGGCATGCGACATCATAAGTACATGTATGGCAAACAACGAATCTTGTATCCACTCAAAAGAGTTGGAGATCGAGGAGAAGGGAAGTGGGAAAGGATAAGTTGGGAACAAGCAACCACCGAGATTGCAGACAAGTTTTTGGATTATGCAACCGAATATAGCCCAGAATGCATTTCTTATGGCAGTGGTACGCAGATGTCAAACAAGTTGGCATCGTATGCCTCACTTCTTCGGCTTGCCAATATTACTGGCATAACTGTTCCAGAATTTTTCTCCGGTGTGGGTGACTTACCAACGGGCTCTTACATGACGCTCGGTCAAGTCTATACAGGAGATACATTTGCATCGGTGTACAAGTCAAAATGTGTGATGATATGGATGAGCAACCCAGCTGCAACAAGAATTCCAGACGCTCATTTTTTCTGGGAAGCAAAATACAACGGGACCCAAGTTATTGCAGTTTCTCCAGAGTTCACACCAACCGCAATGCATTCCAATCTATGGCTCAATCCAAAACCCGGAACTGATGCTGCACTTGCGATGTCCATGGTTCAGGTTATGCTTAAAGAGCAGCTTTATAAGGCAAATTATATCCAGGAGCAGACAGATTTACCGCTTCTTGTTCGAACCGATACCAAAGAATTTTTAAGAAGAGAGGATCTATCACTTTATGGCCTTCTTGCTGTGGCAGACAATGTTTATTACATGTGGGATCAAACCACAAACTCAATGGTTCAAGCCCCAGGCACAGGTAGAGCAGACAAACCTTTTGGAAGGGATAGAAGGAAGTATGGATCACTAGAATTGGGAGATATCAAGCCCACTTTGGAAGGGCGTTGGCTTATTGACACCTTGGATGGTGAAGTGGAAGTCACGACAGTCTTTGAATTACTTAAAGAAGAGTGTGAAAACTATACACCAAAAAAGGCATCGGAGATTACAGGAGTCAGTCCTGATGTCATCGAGAAGACTGCAAGAGTATTTGCCGATGCAGAGCCAGGCATGATCTATGCTGGTTATGCTTCTTGTAAGTGGTTGCATGGAGACCTTTTGCAAAGAGCCATGCTATTGATGTTGGCCTTGACAGGCAGCACAGGCAAAGAGGGCGGCGGACTTCAAATTGCCAATTCGCCAAACGCGAGAGGCATCACCCAATTTGGTTTCTCAGATGTTGGACCTGCATTTCGGCTGATATCTTCAACGACATGGGATTATGACCATGCAGATATGAAGGAATTGAATCAAAAAATTTACGGCAATGAATTGGCTGAAAAATTTGACCGATATTACAAAAAGAGTATAGAAGAGGACTGGTTCCCAGACTACAGCCAGAATGGCTGGAAGATGGGGATCTTCGCAGGCAACAATGGCGCCAATTGGAGGGCGACAGGAAGCACTTGGCGTAAAACAGCATTCGAAGAGCTCGAGACCATCGTTTCATTGGCTCCAGACATGGGCGTTACCCCTTTGTTCTCAGATTATGTGTTACCCATTGCACATCACTATGAGAGGAATGATTTGATGTTGCAATCCAGGGTGCCTTACCTCCAGGTCCTTAATGAGGCAGTTCCTCCTCTGGGAGAATCCGTTGATGATTGGGAAGCCAATAGGAGAATCGCTGAAGCAATCTCAAGAAGAGCCAAAGAAAGAGGGATCAAACCAATACAGGACGCAGTTGACGGAAGAACCATTCGTAGAGATTATGCCAAAACATTAGAACTCTATACGATGGGTGGTCGTGTCAATAATTCCAAGGATGTGGCTCAGTTTATAATTAATGCCAGCCATGGAGTGCCAAAGATTAGCTTTGAGGAATTATCCCAAAGGGGAATGGTCAAGGTTGAAGGCGTTGAAAATACAATGTGGGATACTGACGAATCACCCTACCACAATGAAATTGTGAAAAGCGTTAACAAGAAATTACCTTACGAGACGTTTACTGGCCGACAACAGTTCTACATTGATCATGAGTGGTTTATTGAGTTTGGGGAAACTTTACCAACATTCAAAGAACCTCTCGAAATTGAGGGCTATCCAATGAGAATGATGATGGGCCATGCAAGGCATGGCATTCATAGCATGTGGAGAGATGATTCATTGTTGTTGAGTCTTCAACGAGGAGAGCCAGACATATATGTCAATCCAGACGATGCCACTCAAAGGGGTGTAACCGACGGCGATCTGATCAGAGTCTATAATACTGCGGGCGAATTTTCAGCCATGGCACATGTAAGCTCTGGCATTCAGCCGGGAATGCTTTTTATGTATCACGGTTGGGACCCTAAGATGTTTAAAGATGATAAAAACTTTAGCGAAGTCATTCCCACTGGAGGCTTGATTAAACCAACATCAATGGCAGGTGATTATGGGCATCTTGGGTATCAACCCTTGGCTTTTGCACCAAATCAGACTTATAAGGATTTTACTTGTGATTTTGAAAAATCTGCATAGGTGTTATTAGTGGAAAGGGCTGTAATTTCTATAAAGAGAGATGCAGAGGTAACCTCACCAACTCGAGCCGCTGCTTATGCCCTTTTTTCGCAGTTAATGGCGTCTCCCCACGAAATCAAATCATTCAATATCAAAACAGAAATTTCTTTTGAATGTTTGCCCTATGATTTTGATATTAAAGACATCCTAGATCAATGCTTGGCCATTGATGATGCTGATCTTAAGCAACAATACAGTGCGTTATTTGAAGTTGGAGACGAAGGACCACCAGCCCCAATCAGAGAGGACTTATTTTTAGCTCAACCAGCAAAATTAAGGGAAGACCTGGTTCGTTTTTATGAATATTTTGGATACCAATTGAATGAGGAGTTCCAATGGCAAATGGATCATTTATCGATCGAGTTGGAGTTTATGCATTTTCTCATAGCCGGAGAGTTTGGGGCCGATGATGATAAGCTTTCTTTTCAGTTGGGGCAATTTGACTTTATAGAAAAACATCTTAATAACTGGGTGCCTCAGCTTTCAGAAAAGCTGATTATTCTTGATCATGGTGATATCTATACAAAAATTGTTATAGAATTATCTAAGTTCCTATTGCATGATTTCAATTGGCAAAAGGAAAGCATTTCACAAATAGATGTAGCTGGGGGTTAGAGTGGGTCAGGTTGCAATGGTGATAGATCTAAACAAGTGTATCGGTTGTCAAACCTGTACAACTGCTTGTAAATCATTATGGACGGATGAACCAGGGCAAGAATATATGCTTTGGAATAATGTGGAGACTAAACCCGGACCTGGTTATCCAAGATATTGGGAAGAAGGAGGCGGAGGTTTTGATGATCAAGGATCTTTGAAGCGGGATGGCTTGATGCCAGTCAAAGAAGATCATGGCGAAGAAGTTCCCCTGAATCATGATGAGGTTTATTTCAAGGGTGTGGAAGTTCGCTTACAGCAAGAAAAACCGATGACCAAAGGTGCCAACTGGGATGAGGACACTAGTTCCGGCGATTATCCAAATAACTATCACTTCTATTTGCCAAGAATGTGCAACCATTGCACAAAACCGGCGTGTTTAGAGGCTTGCCCGGTCAGAGCAATCTATAAGCGAGAAGAGGACGGAGTCGTCCTCATTGATCAAGATAAGTGCCAAGGAATTAGAGAGTGCAACAAGGCCTGCCCTTACGACAAGATTTATTTTAATTACATCACCGGAAAGTCACAAAAATGCATCTTTTGTTTTCCCAGACTTGAAGAAGGGGTTGCACCCGCGTGTGCCAGACAGTGTCCCGGCAGACTCAGATTTGTAGGCTTTTTAGAAGATGAAGACGGTCCAATACATGAGTTGGTTTACCAGTGGAAAGTAGCATTGCCATTGCATCCTGAATATGGGACGGATCCAAATGTTTTCTATATTCCACCAATGTTGCCACCCAATTTTGATGAAAACGGCGATTTTTCTGATGACCCTAGAGTGCCCACAGAATATCTTAGAAGTATATTTGGTGATTCGGTAGATGAGGCTCTAATAACACTTCAGTTCGAGATGGAGAAAAAACAAGAAGGCAAAGAATCACGATTAATGGATATCCTTATTGCAAAAGAATGGAAATCTTTGTTTAGCATTCCTGACGTCAAAATTTACTAACAAAGAATCATTAAGGCGATAAAGATGCAATTGTCCCAAAGTCGTATTTTTTTAATCATGACTTCACTTGTGCTGTCCTCTGTTATGGCCAGCTTAGACTCAAGTTTTACTCCCATCGCCATACCTGACATGATTGATAAGCTGGATTCCAGCACCAGTGAAATTGTTTGGGTTGCGCTAGGGTATTTAATTGCCGCAAGTGGCCCGATGCTGTTGGCAGCTAAAATGGCAGATGGCATTGGCCATGCTCGATTCTTCCAGATTGGAACTTTGATTTATAGTATTGCTATGATTGCATGCACCTGGGCTCCAGATGCCAATACACTCATTACGATTAGATTCATTCAAGGATTTGGAATGGCCCTTTTCCTTCCAACAACATTTGCCATTGCAACGGCAATGTATGGCCCAAAACGAAGAGGAAGCGCACTTGGAATACTTCAAGCAGCAAATGCTGTCGGTTTTGTTATGGGTCCGATATTTGCAGGATGGTTGATTGATGCATATGACTGGACAGCAATCTTCTGGTCAAGAATTCCATTCGCAATTCTTGCTATTCTTTTGGCATTCTTGGCATTGGGATTTAAGCGCCCGTTTCAGTTTTCTGAACGTCAAAAATCTTATGATTACTCTGGCGCAGTTTTTTTAACTTTTGCTCTATACGGGATACTTTACGGCTGCAATAAGTTACCTGTTGAAGACAACCACCTAGAGCCAATGGTTTGGATTATTTTCTTTCTAGGCTTTGCATTCTTTGCTCTTTTTCTAAGGCAAGAGAAAAAACATGATGACCCATTGATTGATCTATCTCTTTTTACTAAAAACAATGAATTTACAAAAGCGTCAATTGCCTTCACTTCTGTTTTTGCAAGCTTTCCAGTCTACCTATTTATCTTGCCTATTATTATGATCAATGGTTTGGAGCTAAAAGCATGGGATGCAGGTTTGGCACTCGGTGCTGCTGCTTTAGCAACACTGGTTATTAGCCCTTTGGCAGGTAACTTTTCAGACCGCATTGGACCAGAAAAATTATGCATGAGCGGTGCCTTTCTGACCGGATTGGGTTACATGATGCTTTTCTTGGTCAATACAGATTCAGGAGCAATGGAGATCATTCCTGCCATGGTCTTTATTGGAGGCGGCACAGGATTATTTTTCTCTCCCAATAACAATCTAATGTTGGCGAGCGCTCCACCCGAGAGAGCAGGGATGGTATCGGGATTATTTGGTGTCTATAGACAATCAGGCTATGCTCTGGGATTCGCAATCACGGCCAGTTTATTTACAGCAATTCAAAATTGGTTTGATGTCAATTGGGCGTATGCATCTCTGGATGCAAACACAATTGAGTCTGCTGATATGCTGACTGAGGTTTTTCATGAGGGCAGTCAGAATTCACCGGAAGTGCTGATATTTATTTTACATATTGGGATCTTGCTTTGTTCAAGCATTTTGATCATTACATTTGTTAACTCCATTCCTAAATTGAAGTTACTGCTCCCCAAGCAGATGACAGTGGCTCTTCTAGCTGCGATGGTTTCTATAATCTCTATGACATCCTATAGTTTGAATGCACCGGGTGTGATCGACAGTCAAGAATTAACAACAATCAAAAGGCCAGTTGTCTTGGTTAAAGCTTTTGGAATGCCTTCACGAAGCCTTGATCTCAGGGGTGTAGACGATTTTTCGGTGAACCCAATTATTGATAAAGAATTAACTTTCAATGAAAAATACAATGCCAGATGTGGCTTTTGTCACGGAGCAGATCTAAATGGCATTGATGGTCTAGGCATCACACTTAAGAATTCTTTGTTCCTTAAGAACATGAGCACCGATCAGACGATAGAGTTTCTCAAGACAGGAAGAATACCAAACTCTGAGGATTCAGTCTCAGGAGGTGTGATGCCTGGATTTAATTGGCTGGATTCTTCAGAATTAGAGGAAATTGCCATCTTCATAAAGAATAACAATGAATGATTTGATAAAACCTAAGGACCAGGATTCTTTGATAGCTTGGTACGCAGTTTTTGTTTTAGTACTTGCTTACGTGCTTTCATTTGTGGACAGGATTATCCTTAGCCTTTTGGTCACACCGATCAAGAATGATCTAGGAACATCCGATGCTCAGATGGGTTTATTAATGGGCTTTGCTTTTGCAATATTTTATACCGTTGCAGGCATACCAATTGCAAAATATTCCGATGTGAAGAGCAGAAGCTTGATTATTTCTACAGGAATATTCCTATGGAGCATCATGACGGCATTTTGTGGTCTGGCGAAGAGTTTTTTCCAACTTTTTCTCGCCCGCGTGGGTGTTGGTGTTGGGGAGGCAGCCCTCACGCCTGCAGCTTATTCAATGATCGCAGATTATTTTTCTGAAGATAAGCTTGGAAAAGCCATGGGAGTTTATAAATCTGGTGCCATGGTTGGCGGCGGTCTTGCCTTCATTATTGGCGGTGCAGTTGTCGGATATGTTATGAATTCCGAATCAATCATCCTCCCAATACTGGGAGAAATGAAGCCTTGGCAAATGGCATTCATACTCGTGGGCCTTCCTGGGATTCTAATCGGTCTATTGATGTTGACCGTTAAAGAACCAGAAAGAACAGGCATGGAAGACTCTCTTGATTCAAAAGTCTCCATTTCAGATGCCATCAAATATATGCGTAAGCGTTGGAATTTATACTTATTCATTTTTCTAGGTTTTTCATTTATGGCGACACCGATTACAACGGCTTTGACATGGATTCCGGTTTACTTACAAAGGGTTCACGAAATGAGCATTGCAGACAGTGGAAAAACACTGGGCATAATCATCTTCTTTTTGTCAACAAGCGGTGTTTTAGTCAGTGGTTGGCTGATTGATTTCTTTAAAAAGAAGGGTTTAAAAGATGGTTATTTCAGAGTGGCATTGACCATATGTATTCTAACCATACCCATTGTTTATTTAGTAATGAATGACCAGAGTCTTGACAACACTCTTTGGTGGTTACACCCATTTGTTTTTGTTGCCAGCATGCCGCTTGTGATCACAGCCACGGTGTTACAAATTGTTACGCCTAACCAACTGAGAGCACAGGTTTCAGCCGTCTATATGTTATTTCTAAATCTAATAACAGCCCTTCTAGCAACCACAGGCATTGGTTTTATTACAGATTATTGGTTTAAAGATGAAATGGCCTTGGGCGAATCCATTACTTTGGTGAACCTTATTGCAATGATCGCATCTATTTTTTGCCTATACATTGCCCGGTTAAACTTCAATAAAGAATTCACAAAAGCATAAAAAGTCGGTTAATATTAAAGGTCGCCTTGTAAAAGATTGCGGGGCTCGAAAGAAAATATTTAATGGGAGTTTTATATGGTTGATCGGTCAACAGAAGACAATTACGCAGGCGTCTGGGATAGCGGACTAGGATTTGGTAAAAAATCAGCTTTAATCGTAATCGATTTGCTTCAGGGTTATACCACTGAAGGCTCAGCACTTTATGCACCAGGAGTGGTTGAGTGTGTAAAGGAAATGCCAGATATGCTGGCCTTAGCTCGAGAGAAGAATATACCAATAATTCATACTAGAGTTTTATACACAAAACCCAATTATGAGGATGGAGGAGTTTGGATCAAGAAAGCTCCTGTCCTTCTTGATTTAGTTGAAGGGAATCCTTATGCAGAGTTTTGCGAGGGGGTTGAGCCTCAAGAAGGAGAGGTGGTGGTTATTAAGCAATACGCAAGTGCATTCTTTGGAACTTCATTGGTGGCGACATTGAATGGTCTTGGGGTTGACACGCTTATCATTACAGGATGCACAACATCTGGTTGCATCAGAGCCACTGCAGTTGATACCGTTCAGCATGGATTTAGACCTATTTGCGTCAGAGAATGCATTGGTGATAGAGCAGAAGGACCGCATGAAGCAAATCTTTTCGATATCAATGCCAAATATGGCGATGTCATCAGTAAAGATGATGCGATGGGTTATTTGAATAGTTTATAAAATTAGAGGAAGGAAATTATGACTGATTTAACACAATCGAGGCACTATGATTATGTGCCAATCATTGATCGTGAACCTTTTAAGTTGCCAGATGGCGCTAGAGTTGCGGTCTTACCTTATATCAATATAGAGCATTTTCCAGCTGCGATACCTGGAACATCTTTGATACCTGGTACAGCTGCCTTTTCTCCGGATCCATTGAATTATGGATGGAGAGACTATGGTAATCGAGTTGGATTATGGAGAATGATGGAATTGATGGATAAGCTTGGCATGAGAGGGACAGTCTGTCTCAACGCAGAGATTATCAGGGAGTATCCTCGCATCATTGAAGAATCTTTGGCTAGAGATTGGGCATTCATTGGACACGGGATCAATAATGCACCGGCAAATTTTATTGGTAATGCGCCAGATGGGGAAGGGGGTCATATTCCACTTCCTGAAGAGAAAGAGAGAGAAATCATCAGCACTGTTTGCCAAACCATGGAAGAAGCATTGGGCAAGAAAACCAAAGGTTGGTTAAGTCCATTTCTTACTCATACAGATAATACCCCAAGAATCCTAGAGGAAAATGGCGTGGAATATCTTTGTGATTACACGTCTGATGATCATCCATTCAGGTTTAATACGCCTGAGAATAATTTAATAGCCGTTCCTTATACTGTTGAATTGAATGATATTCCTGCATTCTTAGGTCATTCAGGTGTTGGCGTGTCATCAGAAGCCTTTGGAGACATGATTGTAGATCAATTTGATGTTCTTTATGAGGAAGGTGCCACGAATGCTAGGTGCATGCCAATTTGTTTGCATACATTCCATGTGGGTCAACCCAATAAATTCAAACATCTCAAAAGAGCCTTTGAATATATTGCAAGCCACGATGATGTAATACTCTCAACCGGAGATGACATGAATGATTGGTATCGAGAGCAATATATGTAAATCATCGGCTTATTAGCCAAGCTTGGTTATAATAATGGGCAGTAAATCACTGCCCATTTTTATTTAATGAATAAGAATTTCAAAAATATTGCAGCATTGTTGACCCTCTTTGTACTCATAAATGAGGATTCTTTTGCAGCAAAAATCCCAGATCCTGGACCGAGCGTTATGAGGCTCCCTGTTTTGATTGATAATAAAGAATCAAAACTCATGGTTGCAGAAGAATTTGAAGTGTTGACTCTTATTGATGGTTTGGATTCTCCCAGATGGCCAATCGTATTACCCAATGGAAACATATTGATCTCAGGATCAAAAACTGAGGCATTGCCAAATATGCCCAAAGAAACCATTCGTCTTCTCACTGACATGAATATATTTGGGAAGTCTCCCAACACAGTCATTGAAATCAATATGAATGTGGAGCCTCCGATGGCCAACAATCTGATTCAGGGGCTCAACCAACCATTTGGAATGATATATATTAATGAGAGTCTTTATGTTGCAAACACCGATTCCATAATCAGGTACCCTTTTAAGAATCTCACTCTTTCAGGTCGTGGCGAAAAAATAATTGATCTGCCATCTGGACCACCCAATAATCATTGGACTAGGAATATTGTTCTTAACGAGGAGGAAGAAAAGATATTAATCACAGTTGGTTCTGGAACCAATGTCAATGCAGAAGGCGTTGATGAAACTGACAGAGCCGCCATTTGGGAAATCAACCTTGATGGAAGCCAAAAGAGAATATATGCATCGGGCTTAAGAAACCCTGTTGGATTGGATTTTTATTCAGGAAATGGAAGTTTATGGACTACGGTCAACGAGCGTGATGGTATTGGTGAATTTACTCCCCCAGATTATCTAACGGAGGTCAAGGAAGGCGCTTTTTATGGATGGCCATATGTTTACTTCAAAGATTATGCTGATCCAGAACACGTTAAGCTCAATCCCATGAAAGTGAAGGCGGCAAAGGAGGTCTCTTTACTGCCTGACTTACCCCTTGATGCGCACTCTGTTCCATTAGGCTTATTGTTTCACAGTGGAAAAAATATCAATGCCAGATATAAAGACGGTGCTTTCGTCGTTCGACGCGGTGGAGTTTCTACATCAAAACTGACTGGTTATGATGTGCTTTTTATACCTTTTATGGATGGCAAGCCCACAGGGGTTATTGAGAAATTCCTATCTGGCTTTATTGCCAGTGAAGACAAAGGCGAAATTTATGGAAGACCCGTTGGGATAACTGAAGGAGTAGATGGTTCAATATTCATTACAGACGATGTGGGAGAGAGATTATTAGTCATCAGATCAAAAGTAGACGAGTAGGACTATTTGTCTCTCTTTTGTCTTTGTGTGTTGTTGCATGCAATCCAGCACAGGTCAAAAAGGATGGTGAAATTCTTATTCGCAATGATGTAATAGAGTTATCGTCTTCTCCACGATCGCTGAATATTATGGTTTTTGGCGGAACATCTGGAATAGGGTTAGAGACAGTAAAACTTGCAGCCCAAAGAGGTCATCGGGTTACATCAATCACGCGGCGGCCAGAGAGAATGGAATTTACACACCCTCGCATGAAGAATTTAAAGGGTGATATCACTAAACCTGAAACATACAGTGAGCTAATTAATGACCACGATGTCTTTATTAGCACGATCGGCTTAAGCCCAACTTGGAAAGATGTATACGTTTACTCAAATGGGATTATTGCATTGCTCTCAGAGATGAAAGCATCCGATAAAACTAGATTAATCACCATTACCGGGATAGGTGCTGGAGATAGCTTGGGTCATGGAGGTTTCTTCTATGATTGGATAATCCAACCTTTGCTGCTGAAGAAAGATTACGAGGATAAAAACAGACAAGAAGAGATACTCCAACGAAGCGATTTGTCATGGACTATTGTAAGACCTGGGCATCTTACTGATTCTAAAAGAAAGGAGAATTATAGAGTCATCAGAAATATTAAAGGAGTAGTTTCTGGAAGTATATCAAGGGCCGATGTTGCACATTATTTAATGCATCTTTCTGAAGAACCGACAAACATCAAAGAAGTTATTTTGTTAACGGATTGAGACTTGACCAATCATTTTCCTATCCCTCTGCTGAGAATATTTGGTAGGACAGAATCATCCCATTCCATTTGAGTCGCACCCGTTCTCACAATAACCAATCCTTTTGAAGGAATGACATAAACCCGTTGCCCACCAAATCCATCCAAGTAAATTATGTCTCTGTCATCATATGGTTCTGAATGATGACCTGTGGCACTGCTCTTAGGGTTGTAAACTCTATTCTTTTGATGTTCATTTCCAAGCCATGTGAGGTAACCATAATTGGGGTTGGCCTGAGAAGAAGCTGTCATGTCATTAACCCATGATTTAGGGATTAATTGTTTTTGACCCATTTTGCCTTCATTGAGGATCAGTATGCCTATTCTGAGCCAATCCCTAGCAGTCGCATTAAGGCAGCAATATGTTCTTGGCATCCTATTTCTTTCTGAATCCAAGATAACCGTTGCATCATTCTCTGCAATGTATTGCCACAATTTCTCAGACAGAAGGTCCGCATACCTTTTGCCAGAGGCACGTTGAAGCAATAGACCCAGATTCTGTGGGTTTACGCCATTGTATTCAAAGACTTCATTTGGCTTACGGTAGGCTTTTTGCTCGAGCGTGATGCTAGTGACATCCTCTCCAAGCATCAATTGATTAAAATCACTTAAGGGATTGAAAGAAAACTCTGGGTAATCAAGTCCACTGGATTGTTGAAGTAGGTTTTTTATAGTTATGATATTTCTAGAGTCATTTTTCCATTCAGTCAAATAATTTGAAGCCGGCTCATCGACGCTTCCTATGATGCCATCATCGATCGCAATGCCGACCAGCATTGCAAGCACAGTTTTATGCATTGACTGAGTGTCACTGATGCTTTGAGTATCATAACCATCAAAATATTTTTCGAGAATGAGCGCATCATCTTGATAAATCAAAAGCGCATGAGAGCCCATGTCGGCTGAAAACTGAATCGCTGCTTCAATGGATTTTTTAGATATATTATCTGGGGAGCCAGAATCAATGACGAAGGTTTCATTGGCCTCTACAATCTCAAGTTCACCAGTTGCCTCTCCCATCATCATCGATGCGATTCTGGACATCACTGTTGGACTCTGAGAATAAAGATATCCTAGATAGACAGATATCAAAGCAATCACACAGACCAAAGCCTTTAAAATGAATTTCAATAATTTAAATAGCATCAAAGTATCATAGCTCACTTTTGAAATTGCATCACGATTGAAGAGTGAGTTTCGACACTTTCCTTTATAAGAAAAAGTAATATAATTCTTTATATATAAATATAGTTATATCACTTGCACTCATGACATTAACACAACTTAAATATCTTATTTCTGTCGTTGATAACAAGCTCAACATCAGCAAAGCAGCAGAGTCTTCTAGTACCAGTCAACCGGGTATTAGCAAGCAGGTTAAGTTGCTTGAAGATGAGCTTGGAGGTCATCTTTTTATAAGGAAAGGCAAGAAAATTCAATCATTGACCCCACTGGGAAAACGAGTGACCTCTTATGCAAGAAAGATCCTTCAAGACGTTGAAAATATTAAAGTAATTGGCAGCCAAATATCCAAAGCAGATGAGGGCGTTATGACCGTTGCAGCAACTTCTGCTCAAGCGAGATACGTGCTTCCAGACGTCATCCAAGTTTTTAAGCAAGATTACCCAAAAATTAAGCTCGAATTGAAGCTAGGCTCTTCTGAACAGATTATAGAAATGGTAAAAAACAATGAAGTTGATTTTGCAATTGCAACAGACTTGGCGGAACTGTCTGATGAACTTGTTCTTTTGCCTGCATATCATTGGTTCAATGCGATCATAGCGCCACTCGATCACCCTCTAAAAAAGCATATGAAGAATTTAAACATTAAAAGAATCGCCAAGGAACCACTTGTGACATATGCATTCAGCGTTGGGCCTGACACATCATTCACAGAAACCTTTAGAAAAAATAAGCTTGAGCCAAATATTGTTTTTGCTGCAAGGGACGCTGATATTATCAAGACTTATGTCAAGATGGGAATGGGCGTTGGCGTCATATCTGGAATGGCTTATGAGTGCGACGACAACGAGGACTTTATTGCGATAAGCGGCGAGAAAATATTCCCCAAATGCACCACCTATTTTGGATTTAGACGGGGAATGGTTCTCAGCCGATACGCAATGAGTTTCATTAATTTATTCTCTGAGCACCTTACACCAAAAATCATCAATAATGCTGCATCAAGCAAGACTCAATCAGAGGTTGATAACTTATTTAAAAAGATTAAGCTGCCCGTTAAAGGCGGGTGCGATCAAATTAAATAAGAGTAATCAATCTTGAAAAGTAAAGAGACATATATAGCAATTTCTTATTTCTTGTTTGCAGTCTTCTTAATGGCTGCACTAGATATAATTGCTAAGATTCTATTGTATAAATACTCAGTATTTCAGCTGACCTTTCTACGCGGTCTTATTTCATTGGCCATCTTAGGCATGATTGGCCTTTATTTGAATGGTACTGAGGGTTTTAGGACAAAGATCCCTGGATGGCATTTTTTAAGGACATGCCTCATGTCTGTTTCCTCGTATACATTTTTTGCTGCACTTGCGCTGCTGCCATTGGTGAATATCATGGTAATTGTATTCATTGCACCAATCATCATTACTGCATTATCAGGACCTCTATTGAATGAAAAAGTTGGCATTTGGAGATGGTGTGCAGTACTAGTTGGTTTTCTAGGCGTTGTAGTGATCTTGCAGCCCAGTGCAGAGTTCAGTTCGTCAGGGACATTGTATGCACTCATTGGGGTGATTACATACTCATTGACTGCGCTGACGGCTAGAAAATTATCAGACAGAGAGTCGGTGTCTAATCTGAGTTTTTATATATTTATCGGACCCACAATTATGGGTGCAGTAGGAAGTTATTACAGTTGGATACCGCCAATCCCGTTGGATTTCTTTCTATTTTTTCTTACTGGTTTAACAGGTGGGTTGGCATTTATTTTCTTCAACCTTGCATTACAGAAAGCAGAAGCATCTCTCCTTACATCATTCGAATACACGGGCCTAATATGGGCATCGCTCGCAGGATATTTTATTTTTAATGAAGTGGTGGATTCAAGGATATGGTTGGGGGCAATTATAATCATCTTTTGCGGGATTATGATTTTGTATAGAGAGTCAAGATCGACTAAAACAAACGAGAATTCTGTGAGCTAAGAAGCTATAATTTATTCTTCAGTTTACTCATTTAACATTTTACTTCAGAGAAGAATAATGAATCAAAAAAACAAAGATAAAGCCCTTGAAACAGCACTCAGTCAGATAGAAAAACAATTTGGTAAGGGATCTCTCATGAAGTTGGGGGATGATTCTGTTGACCATACAATCGAGGCAATTTCCACAGGCTCAATTGGACTTGATGCTGCTTTGGGTATTGGCGGTCTTCCAAAGGGAAGGGTTGTAGAAATTTACGGCCCTGAATCATCTGGTAAAACGACACTGACATTGCAAGTTGTTGCCGAGTGTCAGAAAGCAGGAGGCACCGCTGCGTTCATTGATGCAGAGCATGCACTTGACCCAATATATGCTGAGAAAATTGGTGTCAACACAGAAGAATTTTTGGTTTCACAACCCGATACAGGTGAGCAAGCGCTTGAGATTACCGATATGCTGGTTGCATCTGGTGCAGTTGATATGGTTGTTATTGATTCAGTTGCTGCACTAACTCCAAGAGCCGAGATTGAAGGTGAGATGGGCGATTCTCATGTTGGCTTGCAGGCAAGACTCATGTCTCAAGCACTTAGAAAACTGACTGCCAATATAAAGAAATCAAACACAATGGTTATATTTATCAATCAAATCAGGATGAAAATCGGAGTCATGTTTGGAAGCCCAGAGACGACATCTGGAGGGAATGCGCTCAAGTTTTACTCCTCAGTTAGATTAGACATTCGAAGAATTGGTGCCATCAAAAAAGGCGATGAAATTGTTGGCAATCAGACTCGTGTCAAAGTCGTTAAAAACAAGGTATCTCCGCCCTTTAGGATTGCTGAATTTGAGATACTCTATGGTCATGGAATCTCGACAGAGGGGGAGATTATTGATATGGGCGTAGAAAATAATCTGATAGAGAAATCGGGGTCTTGGTACAGCTATAATGGCGATCGAATCGGGCAAGGCAAAGAGAATGTGAGAGAATTCCTATCTGAAAACCCAAAAATAGCCAAAGACTTGGCTAAAAAGATCCGGCAGGAAATGATCGCATAAGAAATAGTCTTCATTTATAGCAAGATAAACTTTGACTGAAAAGATTACCGACGAACTAGAGGCAAGAAAGAAAGCAATGGAACTTCTTGCACGAAGAGAGCATTCGCGTTTCGAGCTATCCCAAAAACTTAAGCAAAGACACTTTCATGGTCGTGTCATCAATTCAGAAATAGATAAATTAGCAGATGAAGGGCTGCAAAGCGATGAGAGATTTGCAGAAGCTTTTTTGAGGTCAAGGATCAGTAAGGGCAAGGGCCCAAATATTATTCACTCCGAACTATTGAAAAGAGGCGTCGATGAATCAATTGTTTCGAATGCATTGGAAAGCATAACCGAAGAGCAGTGGTATCAGCTTGCCTATGAGATAATGAATAAAAAGTTGGGGAAAGATGCAGAACTTGATTATCATAACCAATTGAAGTTAATGAAGTTTTTAAACTATAGAGGATTTACTCGAAATCAAATAGAAAAAGCAAAGAATTTACTGAGTAAGCATAATTTAACAGAGTCTGATGAAAACAAATGAAATAAGGCAAGCTTTTATTGATTTCTTTGAATCAAGAGGACACCAGAGTGTGAAGAGTTCTCCTTTGATTCCAGCCAATGATCCAACGCTCCTATTTACCAATGCTGGAATGGTCCAGTTCAAGGACATATTTCTAGGCAAAGATGATCAAGGTTACACAAAAGCAGTAAGCGTTCAAAGATGCCTAAGAGCAGGCGGAAAACACAATGATCTTGAAAATGTGGGCTACACTTCACGTCACCATACTTTTTTTGAAATGCTCGGAAACTTTAGTTTTGGAGATTACTTTAAAGAGGATGCGATTCTTTTTGCATGGGACTTCATTACCAATGAGTTAAACCTTGACCAAGATCGACTCTGGATAACGATTTATCAAGATGACGATGAGGCAGCAGCAATTTGGATTGAAAAGGTCGGTATATCAGAAGATAGACTTGTTCGATTGGGAGAGAAGTCTAATTTTTGGTCCATGGGTGATACTGGACCTTGTGGTCCATGCAGTGAAATATTTTTTGATCATGGCACACAGATTGATGGCGGCCCTCCTGGATCTGATGAGGAAGATGGTGATCGATTCGTGGAAATCTGGAATCTTGTTTTTATGCAATACGATCGAAAAGCAAGTGGTGAACTTATTGAATTACCAAAACCGTCTGTCGATACCGGAATGGGCTTGGAGAGAATTGCTGCAGTGATGCAAGGTGTCAGCAGTAACTATGATATAGACTTGTTCCAGAAACTGATTGATGCGATAAAAGCCCAGTCTGATGAAGGAGAGGAGAGCCACTATCGAGTGATAGCAGATCATATCCGATCTTCTGCATTTCTTATCATGGATGGTGTCACGCCAGACAATGAAGGAAGGGGTTATGTTCTTAGAAGGATCATCAGAAGGGCTTTAAGACACGGCTATGATCTGAATATAGAGTCTCCATTTTTCTATAAGCTTGTAGATGCTTTGGCAGGGGAAATGGGGTCAACCTATCCTGACTTGATGGATAAGAAAGATTACATACAGCGAATCATATTAATGGAAGAAGAGAGGTTTGCGTCAACCCTTTCACAAGGCATGAGTCTCTTAAAGAAAGAATTTGATCGATCAAGTGACGAAATGATATCTGGTCAATTCGCATTCAAGCTATACGATACCTATGGTTTTCCTTTGGATATGACCATTGATATCGCAAGAAGCGCTTCACGTCAGGTTGACCGTGAAGGTTTTGAGAAAGCAATGGATAGACAGAGGGAAATGGCAAGAAAAGCAAGCAAATTTCAAAGCGATCAATCTCTGAGTGTCGATCATGATTTAAAAAGCCAATTTCATGGGTATACAGACTTAGAGACTGATAGCCAAATCATAGGAATCTTTGGTAAAGACGGTTCTGATAAGTTAGACGAGGGTGAGCTTGGCCAAATCATTTTAGATAAAACGCCATTTTACGCTGAAAGCGGAGGCCAGGTTGGTGATCGAGGTTCGCTCAATTCAAATAACAGCGTTTTTGAAGTCATGGATACTCAGCTCTCTGGCGATGCTTTTACTCATTTTGGAACCGTTTCCGCCGGCCAGCTAAAGGTTGGAGATAGAATATTGGCTTCGGTAAATCCTGTCAGAAGAAAATCAGTCACATTGAATCATACCGGTACACACATGTTGCACAGAGCGCTCATGATGGTACTGGGAGACCACGTTCAACAAAGGGGTTCATTGGTTGATGATGAAAAAATCAGATTCGATTTTTCACATCATCAATCATTGACCTCAAACGAAATCAGGGAAATAGAATCGATTGTGAATGAGAAAATTGAGGAGAATATTGATGTTCAAACCAGTATCATGAAACATGACGAGGCCATCCACTCGGGAGCAATGGCTCTTTTTGGGGAGAAATATGGCGATGATGTGAGGGTTCTTGATGTAGGAGATTTCTCAAAAGAATTGTGTGGAGGGACACATGTCACGAACACGAGTGAAATTGGAATTTTCAAAGTTGTTTCTGAGTCAAGCATATCCTCAGGAACGAGAAGAATAGAGGCAATCACAGGAGATAAAGCTTTGAAGTGGGCAAAAGAAACGGAGTATTTGGTTGAATCACTGACGGATTTATTGCAAACCAGAAGAGAGGATGTTGCCAGTAAAGTTGAATCTTTGCTTGATACAAATAAAAAACTGCAAACCGAGATAAAGCAGCTCAAGTCAAGGATCGCATCCGGACAGGCAATTGAAGACAAAGATAAATCAGAAAATATTAATGGAATCAATTACTTATATAAAGAGCTTGAGAATGACACCGAGCCAAGCGTGATGCGTGGTGCCATTGATCAGTTTAAAAATAAACTTAAATCAGGAGTGATCATCCTGTCATCCATCAATCAAAAGGGAAGGGTAACATTTACCATTGGTGTGACCGATGATTTGACATCAAAAGTTGAGGCAAAATCAATTGCAGATGTAATTGCTTCTGCTTTGAATGGTAATGGCGGAGGGAAAGCGAACTTTGCTCAAGCAGGCGGCCCTGACTCTGAAAAAGCATCCCTTGCTCTAGATTCAGTTAGAGAGTTTCTGTCTAAAAACTAATAACCGAGTTTCTGTCTAAAAACTAATAACCACTATTTACCTTCAAGCAATGATCGCAACATCTTTGGCACTTCGCTTGCGAATATGCCATCATTCATAACTCTTTAAGGTCTTTGATATTATTATAAGCGACTTTCCTAATTATTATAAAACTCATGCCAGTCATATTTTTTACTTCACGATGAGTGTATCCCTTATCCAGTAATTCTGTGATACACCATCGATCCTGTGAAGACTCAGCTTCAACCGCACCTTCTTTCACTGCTTGGTTTTCTGCGTTCATATTTTTTGTGACTGCTGTATTGCTTGTTCAATGTCATCTATGATGTCATTGATATTCTCGATACCGACCGATATACGAACCATGTCAGCAGAAATCCCTGATGCCTCGTAATTGGTTTCATCCAGTTGACTATGAGTGGTTGATGCAGGATGAGTAGCAAGGGATTTTGTATCACCTATATTGACAAGACGAGTGATTAAGTTTAATGAATCAATAAACTTTATCCCTGCATCTTTTCCTCCTTTTATTCCAAAACTGAGTATTCCAGAGGGTTTCCCATTTGAATACTCTTTTGCCAATTGTTGATATGGACTTGATTCAAGTCCAGCATAATTAACCCACTCAATCGATTTATGTGCTTCTAAATATTTGGCCAGCTTGAGTGCATTTTCACAATGCCTATCCATTCGTACATGAAGCGTCTGGATGCCTTGCAAGATTAAAAATGTATTAAACGGTGACAAAGCTGCTCCTGTATTTCTCAGTGGGCCAACCCTGCACCGACCAATAAATGCAGCCTCTCCAAGTGCTTCCGTGTATACAAGACCGTGATATGAATTATCAGGCTCATTTAATAGCGGAAACCTTTCGGGTTCTTTGGCCCAATCAAATCTGCCACTATCAATTATTGCACCACCAATCGTTGTTCCATGACCTCCTATATATTTAGTCAGTGAATGAATGACGATATCTGCACCATAATCAATGGGTTTAATTAAGTAAGGTGTGGCTACTGTATTATCAACAACAAGAGGCACACCATTTCTATGTGCAAGTTTTGCAAGCTTTTTTAAATCGCATATATTGCCGAGCGGGTTACCAATCGATTCACAAAAAACAAGAGTCGTATTCTCATCTATCAGCCTTTCAAGTCCCTCAAAATCATCATGATTTGAGTATCTGACCTCAACTCCCTGATTACCAAGTGTATTTGAAAAGAAATCAGCTGTTCCGCCATACAGTTCGCTAACTGAAACTATATTTTGTCCAGCTCTTGTAATTGCATTAATGCTATATGTAATCGCTGCCATACCTGAAGCCACGGTTAATCCAGCTATCCCATTCTCTAAATCAGCCAGTCTTTCTTCTAATATTGCATTGGTCGGGTTCATTATTCGTGAATAAATATTACCTTCCGTCTGAAGTGAGAAAAGTTCTGCTCCATGCTGTGCATTATCAAAAGCATATGATGTAGTTTGATAGATAGGGGTGGCAACGGATTTTGTTGTAGGATCAGGCGAGTAGCCTGAGTGAATTGATTTTGTTTCTATGTTCATTTTTATCTCCAAAAAAAAACCTGCTTATTGCTAAACAGGTCCTCTCAAGAAAATAATTTTTTCTGGATCCTATTTAGCAGTTTATAAAGCACCTGCAAGTTGGAATAAATCAGTGCTGAATGAATAATGCTTGAATAAATAATTATTGCAAGCAAAAAAAAAGGATTAGTAAGAAAAAAGTACCTACTTTTTGAAAGTGAAATCATTTGTTAATCTTTAGGTTAAAAAATAGGGAGATTTCAGTGAGAAGAATAATCACAGGTCATAATGAAGAAGGCAAGTCAGTCATTAAAATTGATGGACCTCCACCGAGAACCGTAGGAGAGGATGTGGGAGGTTTATTTGAGATATGGAATACCGATGGAAATGCCATTGAGAGTAAGGATCACCTGGATCGTGCTGACATGGATATTGTCTTATCTCCAACCGAGGGAGGCACTAAATTCCGATATTTTAAAATCAATCCTACGCCTGAAGGCGTTCCAATGGAGGTTCTTGAATCACTTGCGCATGAGGCATTTAAAAAGATTGGCGCAGAACACGAAAGAGTGGATACAACTCGACACCCAACCATGCATAAGACGAAAACGATCGATTATATTATTTTGCTAGATGGTGATGTGACTCTTTTGCTGGATGATGATGAAGTAATACTCAAGCCATTTGACGTGGTTGTCCAAAGAGGGACTAATCATGCTTGGATAAACAATGGAAACAAGCCTGCTTTATTCATTGCTGTTTTGATTGATTCAGAAATTAATCAATAATCATGAGAAAATAATACCCATGGAAAGAATTTTTAAACATAAAGATGGTTTTCTCTACAATGGGACTGCAATAACTTATGTCTTTGCAGCCTATACCATCGGTTTTATAGGTTTATTTAATGCGAATATAACCATTAATATTCTTTCAGCCTTATTGCTTGGTCACGGCATGATAATCGGGGCATACCTCATTCATGAATGCGCTCATAACTTGATCTTTAAAAAGATAAGGCTCAACAACTATATGGGTGAAATATTTAGTTGGATTTGTGGATCTTCTTATGGGACATACAAAGATATTCAACACAAGCATTTCAGGCATCATGTTGATGTCGATGATGTTGTTTGGTTCGATTACGAAGATTATTTTGAAAATAATCCATTGATATTTAAGCTGACACAGTTGTTGGAATGGTTTTATATTCCTGCTCATGAATTTATCATGCATCTCTTGATGATGTTTGGCTCCTTTATTATCCCTGAGAGAAAGAGTCAAAGACGTCGAAATAGCATAGTCATTATTGGACGATTTAGTGCATTCATATGCTTACTGGTTTGGTTTCCAAGGGTGGCACTCTTTTATACTTTTTCCTACATTATCTTATTAACCATTTTGCGTTTTATGGACTCCATTCAGCATGACTATCCATATAATTTAACCCTCTACAGCAAAGCAAAGCCTGAACGGCTAGGAAATTTTGATTGGGAGCAAGAGCATACTTATAGCAATCCACATTCATTAGAAATAGAACCATTGAATTGGCTCACCTTAAATTTTGGATTTCACAATGCTCATCATCATGACATGACTGTCCCATGGTATCGGCTTCCTAAAATGCACAGAGAACTTTTCGGAGATGGTTCTGAGAATGTAGTTCCGTTTTTAGCTCAAATGAAAATATTCCATAGAAATCGTGTAAGCAGGATTTATGATAATCATAATGATCATTCTCCTGAAGGCAGGGAGTATTTATTGGCAGCCAGAAAAGCAGAAGTATCGGGCGGGAACGCAGCATCATTTTTAACCTCATTTTAGGAAGAGTCCATGATTAATAGATTTTTAGAAGTGCCCGAAAAATTGAGAGCTAATCATTCAGTTTTCTTACAAAAGATAGGCAGATTTTTTTTAAAAATCACTGGATGGAATATTAGAGGTGCATTTCCAAATGGAAATCGGATCTTATTGGTAGCCGGACCGCATACGTCTAATTGGGATTTTCTTTTAGCGCTTTGTATGATTTTTGGATTAAATCTCAATGTTCACTGGGTTGGAAAGCATACTCTTTTTAAAAATGGTTTATCAAAGCTGATGAAGAAATTAGGCGGAATCCCTGTTGATAGAGCGTCGCCTGAATTATTGATGAAAGATGTTTCAGAAATCATCAATAAATATCAAGGGGTAGTTATTGCCATGTCTCCAGAGGGCACGAGAAAAAAAGTGGCAAGATTAAAATCAGGTTTTTTGCGCATCGCTAAAGAAACCAACAGTCAGATCATGCTTGCAGGCATTGACTTTGAATCAAAATGCATTCATCTGGGAGGTTTATTCCAGCCCTCTGGAGACAAGGACATGGATTTAGAATATGTGCACAATTACTTTAGAAAATTCAAAGGGAAGAGGCCCAGCTTCTCATAATGACGATCCAATGATGGTGATAAACCCATCGGCCAATGCCTCAGAAGAATAATTTATTTATCGATATAAGAGACACCAGCATTGGGTCTTCGAAGATCTGAATATCCATGATTGACCTCATTTAAGACATGGATGCTTTGTGTGCTCCCCATGGTCTTTGACAGCTCTGTTTTGTGACCCATTTTTTTTAATATATTCAGTGAATCTGAAGAGATACTGGATTCATGATCCAATCCAGAATAAGGCCAGTCTTTATGTATTCTCGGTAGCATTGTTGCATCACCAATATTTAGATTGAAATCAATTACACCAGTTATCAATCTTAGAATTGCAGCAGGAATCATCTTTCCTCCCGGAGATCCTGTGATTAGCAGCAGTTTATCGTTTTCATCGAATACGATGGATGGAGCCATCGTGCTCATTGGTCTTTTTCCTGGTGCATGCCTATTTCCAGGGCTTGCAGATCTTCCCTTAATGGAGTCATTCCCATATTGATATGCAAAGTTATTCATTTGATTATTCATCAGTATCCCGGTTCCAGGAATTGTGACACCTGACCCAAAAGAATAACCCAAAGTATAGGTATTTGAGACTGCATTCCCATCGTTGTCAATAATGGAATAGTGGGTGGTGTTTTTGGATTCTTGAAGGATGCTCAAAGGCACGACCTCCTTAGCATTAGATGCTTCTTTGAGACTAATGCTCTTTGCGAAAGATTTAATTCTTTTCTCAGACATCAATTGATCATAAGGAACGTCATAAAAAGATGGATCACCCACATGATGGGATCGATTATTATGACCTCTCCTCAATGCTTCAGCGATCAAATGATAAGATAAGGAAGAGTTGCTACCAATCTTCCCTAGATCAAAATATTCCAAAACCTTGAGGGCAGTAAGCAAAACAATTCCACCGCCTGAAGGCGGACCTTGAGTATAGACCTTATTGCCACGATAATTTATGCCAATTGGTTCTGAGAATCTGGCTTCATATCTTCTGAGGTCATCAGCTGTAATTTCACCACCATTTTCGGACATTGCAGATACGATTTTTTTTGCAACCTCACCCTCATAGAAACCTTTAGTTCCATTTGTGGATATCGTGTCCATGGTGTTAGCAAGATCGGGCCTTTTCATGAAGGTTCCTCGTTTTAGAGGTTTGCCTTCATGAAAATAGATTTTTTGTGATGCAGTATCCCATGATAACTGAGGAGCGCTGGCAATTGCCTGCTCCAGATCATAGCTGACATTGACCCCTTTTCTCGCTTGTTCAATTGCCGGTTTCATGACCTCTTTAAGCGGCAATTTACCAAACTCAGAATGAGCAAGAATTAATCCCGAAACCGTTCCTGGGACAGTTGAAGCTTTATAGCCGTACCGAACAATATCTCGATTGGCCTTTTTGTATTTTTTTGGAAGCGCCACACCAAAGATTTCATCGGTTGTTAATTCACTGGGAGATTGACCACGATAGTCAATTGCAATTATTTCATTTCTATCTTTGAGATATATCAGCATGAAGCCTCCACCTCCAAGATTGCCAGCCCTAGGCAAAGTCACAGCAAGAGAGAACCCAACAGCAACTGCAGCGTCAACAGCATTCCCACCTTGCCTAATAATCTCAATACCAACCTCTGAAGATAAAAGATTTTGCGAAACGACCATTCCACCTTCGCTGATTGTTGGGTGAAATGGCGATTGATAATCAATGTATGAAGTTTGTGCATGAACAATGTTTGCAAATGACATCGTTACTATTAATATCAGTGAGGAAGTTGTTATATTTATTAACCTGATTTTCATCTGTGTTTAGTCTATCGAATATCTAAAAAAAAGGGAGCACAAAGCCCCCTTTTTTTCTATTGTTCTATGAGCTTAGAACTTAACATTTAGATCTAAGTAAAAGTTTCTACCATAGTCTTGGTGTGCATCAGCAAAATAACCGTAATAACGGTCTGCTAAAGGTGCACGTTCGTCTGCAACATTCTTAATAGCCAAACGAATCTTAGAGCTATATCCTGCGAGATCAAATCTATAATCAAAGCTCAAATCCATGGTTGTCATTGAGTCAATCATAAACTTCGTGCCATCAGGTCTGGTTAAGCTGCTTTGATAGAACTCACCTTTTCTTAAGGCAGTTAGGTTTGCCCCAAATGGTCCATTACGGTATGAGACACGAACAGTGTGCTTATTGTCATAATTACCATCCATGAGAAGGAGATCCCCAAAACCTCCCAAAGGAATGTCTGCTGGTATTTCACCGGCTGCTTTCTTTGCTACCATGTCAGCAAAAACCCCACCAGGCTCTTGATCGAAGGTATCGATGAAGCTACCAATATAGCGAACACTAAAATCACCAACATCGGTATCGAAATTGTAATAAACACCGACGTCAAAACCTTCAATTGTCCTTGTTGCTAAGTTGAGGTATTCATCTGAAACATAATTCACATTACCAAATGGGCATAAACCTGCAGCATTCGCGGCAGCAATTTGATCTTCATCTGGAGCAGATCTATTC
>PVBE011084403.1_pt1 | contig 47490 bp, 43 predicted proteins | sample 1631181 | NCBI WGS metagenome assembly PVBE01 (sample SAMN08397723, study PRJNA350692) | Marine metagenome, whole genome shotgun sequencing project. | isolation source: water | place: Pacific Ocean | collected 2012-04
ATCCTCTCGGGACCCGGCATCACTCAGGGCAGGGTCTTCGATGAGCCCGTGGAGAACGTGGACCTCTTCCCCACTCTGGTCAGTCTCTGCGGACTGAAAAGGCCCGAGGACCCGCACGGTGTCGACCTAACCACCCTCATGGAGGGCCGGGCCGACCCCGAGCAATGGCGCTCCCTCACCTACTCATGGGTCGGGCAGGCCATTTCCGTTCGGGATGAGGCGCGCGGGCTCAAGCTCGTGCTCCCGACCCCCTTCGGAATGGAGCGCAACCTGCTGGCGCCACAGCTCTTTGACTTGCACGCCGACCCTCTTGAGCGCGTGAATCTCTGGCCGAGCCGCAGGGAGGACGGCCAGAGGCTGGCTAGCGAAATCATCGCCTACCTGGAACGCTACAAGGCACGCCCGTTTCTCCTAACCGGCAAGGCCTTGGAGGAGCTGAATGAGGGGCTCCGCGCAATGGGCTACGCCGACGCAGTTGTTGGCTTGCCATCCGATGGAGAGCCTGAGGCAGCGAAGATGAAACGCATGCTTCTCGAGCGCGGATACCTGCAGGAGTAGGGCTCCGGCAGAGGTGCAGCCCGCAGGGGCGACTCCTCTCCCATGCTCCGCCATGTGGCGAAGAGGTACGGAGTCGCACACCCCTCCGCCCCTTCCCGTCTCGAATGTGCCAGGTGACCTGAGGCTGGGTGAGTCGAGAGATCGGTCGCTGACAATATCCGGGGTTCCATCATTACAGGTCACCTGGTACGAAGGTGACGGAAAGGGGCGGAGGGGTGATGCTTAGGTAGGACTGCCGGAAAAGTCCCATAGACGAAGCAGGGTCTCGGCAGGAAGTGGATGGTCCTTGTCGTGAGATGATGTACTTGTCAGTCTTCTGGGAATGCACGACATGAAACCTACATTGCCTGGGTGGATAGAGAATGAAGTCCCCGGCTACGTTAACGGGCACGCGGAATGCAGGCGCGCCGGTCTCCTCGTACCAGATCGCGTCTATGCGACAGAGTCCCTATACGGAAACTGGGGCGGCGGCATACTTCTCCTCGCCAAGGACTTAGGTGAATCCGAGATTCTCACTGATCGAATAGCTCGGGGTGACAAGGACCCATACCGTCATCTTGAAGGAATGCGTACCAACGAGAAGCTCGTCGAGATAGTCAGCACCGTCGAGCAGCAAACCGGCGTCGAAATGAACCGCATCGGCCTTCTTTACGGCTCAGCCCTGGCCAATCTCTGGAGGGATAGTGGCCCGCGAACAGGACCGCCGCCAAACAAGGCTCAGGCACTTACTCACGGGGCCGCAGTGTTGCAATTCGTTATCGCCAACATGCCCAACTTGCGCTGGATTGTCTGTATGAGCGATGTCGCCTGGCAGTGTGCCGCGATGGTTATGGAAGAGACCGCGGTGCAACTTACTGTGGCTCGGCGTGAGTACGTAGCTCATCGGGATAACGCACAACCCAAGAAAGCGCAGACCGGTATTGAACTAGTGGCCACTCTACACCCGGCTGCTATTGTCTCGCTGGAAACGGCACTGCCACCTTGGACGGCACTTGCACGCTCGACCTCGGCCAACAGCTAAAAAGTGTGTCGGTGCTGGTGTCGGTGGTCGTGGTGCGAAACGGTGCAATTCGGTGCACGAGCGTGCAGAACCCAAGTGGCTACTGAACACCGGCAACCGGTCCGTACACAGTTGACGTAACTCCAGCCAAGTACTGGAGTTCGCGAGTCCTTGCCGCACCTTGCGAGAGCCTGCAACGCGCGGGAGGAAGTGGTGACCCCGAGGGGATTCGAACCCCTGTCGCCAGGATGAAAACCTGGTGTCCTAGGCCAGACTAGACGACGGGGCCACCGGAGGCCGATACGCCCGTGCCGGAAGCACTTGCGCTCGGTCGCGGGAAGATACGGACACCCAGGGAGAGTGTCAACGAATCGGGAGGCGGATTTTGCCGGCCCCATGGAGGAGCCGAGCATCACTCAGGCGGAGGACCAGCCAGCCCCCCGCAAGAGGGCCTCCACGTGGCGTAGCTCACGCTCCAGGCAGTCCACCAGACTCCCACCCGGGCGGCCGGAGGCGGGCAGGACGGACCAGGTATAGGTCTCCACCTCCACGTGCAGCTCGCCCGAGGGCCAGGCGGCCGGGTCCGTCAGGGCCTCGGCCAGGAGGGCGTCGGCGTGGGCACGGGTCGTGGACAGGGACCCGTAGCTCTCCAGATCCACCGGCACATGGAAGTGGCAACGCCACTCGGGAGCCTCGAGCCAGGCCCCGGCAACGGAGTCCTCGGCGGAGTCCCCGGCGGAATCCCCGGCGGAATCCCCGGCGGAGTCCCCGGCGGCCAGGGTCGCGGCCAATCCCCCCAGGTCCGACTCGGCCAGGGGACCCCCAGACGACTGGGCACGGACCTGATGCAGATAACGGGGCTCGTCCATCCCCAACAGAAGCGCACGACCCTCCGCGTCCGATGCGGGCGCACTCAGGGCCAAGGCACTGGAGAACTGGATCTTGCCCAGGGTGTAGCCGAACCGGGGCGGAGCGCCGGTACCTTCCTCAGCCGGACCTCCCCCACTGCTCAAAGACCAGGCCTCCGCGGGGTCCTCGAACTCGACGGCCGAGTGACAGGCATCCAGACATACCCCGAGATGACGGCCGGCCAGGGCGGCGGCCTCCGGAGCGTCATGGCCCAAGGCCTTCAACTCGCGCACGGTGGACAGGTTGGCGAGCACCAGATACTCGGCCAGGGCGCGCGTGTTGCCCGCACTGGCAAAGGGCTCGGCTTCCAAAGAAAGAACAACGGGCGGCACCCCCTCCTGTTGACTGAACCGCGACACGACCCGAGCCATGGCGTCGGCGCAGACCTTGAGCTCACCGCGACCGGTGACCCACGGACCATAGGTTCCCGGATGGGTGCTGATGGAGAGATGACCGGGAGGGCCTTCGGACTCCCCTTCGGACTGCAACCCACGGCACGCCGCGATCAGAGCGCCCGCCACCTGCGCCACGTCCAGGGTGTACTGCTCACGCTCCGGCTCCGCCCAGGTGGGACGGTAGACGTTCTCCTTCAAGCCGTCCTCGTGGAACCCTCCAAAGGGAAAGGCGTTGTAAGTGAACGGGTCGAGACCCGACGCGCACAGCCACTCGCCCAGGTCGGCCAGATCCGCTGCCCCCTCGGGACCGGCCAGATACGCGGCAAGGGAAGCGGGCAGGTGCAGGCCGATGCCCAGGATGCCCTCGGGATGCAGGCGCTCGCGCAGGGGCAGCGCCACCTCGGTCAGAGCCTGACGCAGGTCCGCCAGGGTCTCCACAGGCAGCACGTTGGTGCAATAACCCAGACGCACGCGGCGGCCGGGATGGTCGGGGTGGGTCCAGGCCACGGGAAGGGGCTCGCCAGCGCGCCTAGGTGACGGGGATGCCCTCGTCCACCAGGAGCACCGGGATGGTGTCGCGCACCGGGTAGGCGATGGTGCCGTCCTCACGCACCAGCGCTCCGTCCAGGGCATCGGTCACGTCCTCCCCACCCACGTTCTTGCAACCACCGGCCTGCACGCGCTCGTTGAGGGCGGCCAGGGCGGACGCGTCCGCTTCCGTCAGGGGCTGGTGGGTGGCGGGGCAGGCCAGGATCTTGAGCAGGTCGGGGTCAATCACGGGGATGGGTGGGGCTGGGGACGCGAACGCCGGGGAACTGTTGGACGGGCACTAGTTTGGACCCCAGGGGGCCTGGGACACAAGTGCCAAACAGGGTGGCTTATTGTGCCACCCGCAGAGGCCGCCGGGCGCAGTTGAGTGGACAACCGGGGGGACAATCCCGGGCATCAGTGGGTAGGCTGATGCCATGCGCGCCCGCCCCCCTCGCCACGACTCAAGCCAAAGCCCACGGGAAAACCTGCAGGGCCTCATGGGAATGGGAACCCTCTGCCTGATCCTGGCGGGGCCCGGCCCCGGAACGGAGCCTGCGACCACCACCGATGGCGTCGTACTGGAGCTGCCCGATGGACCCGCGGCCAAGGCCTGGGCCGGGGTCGGATCAGAGACCGCGCCCCACCCACTGCACCCGAACCTGCGCAAAGCCTGCGCCAGCTCGTCACCCGCCGGGACCGCCGTCCCCACCTGGCACATGTGGGCCGACTGGGTCGCCGCGGAAGCGCAGGAGAACGCGCCCGCACGGCGCGCCGCACTGTGTCTCCTGGCCCGGGCACAGGGACGCCACGCCGATGCCTGGGGACACTACGCCAAGCTCGGCGCAGACCCGCGCTGGGTGGCCAGCGTCACCCCCTATCTGCTCCCGGGCGCGCCCCTCGACTCACCGGTGGAAGCCGGCGGGAACCTCGCACCCCTGCCCGATGGAGTGCTGCTGCAGCCCTTCCTTCCACCCCTACTTGAAGATGCCGGTTCCGCACCGGTCGGAGTCGCCTGGCGCAAAGCGACCGTGGGCGGCATCCGCGTCGGAGAGGCCACCCTCGAGCTGACCATCAGCGTCGAGGCCACCGGCGTCCAGGTCGACCTGATCCACCGGGGCGGCGGCCCGGTCAAGGTCGCCATCCTGATCCCCGAACCCCCGGGCTACGAGATCCGCATCGAGTACCTGGACTGGATGCAGACCGAACAACCACGCAGGCCCATCCTCGTGGACCTGCAGCCGGGCGCGGAGGCCACCACCCTGTGGGGACGCATGATCGAGCGGCGCGTCTCGCTCCCCACCGGTCAGGCCGACCAGCTGCCCCAGAGCCTGGTGCAGGGCGGGCTGTTCCTGTCCCTGCCCGCAGACGACCCCCAGCGCGCCGCAGTGGAAGAGATCACACCCGTGCTGGCGAAACTGCTGGGAGTGCGCGTCGGTCTGACGGAACCCGGCGCCCCACTGCCCGGCTGGACGGGCACCGTCCTGCACCTCGGCAACCCCGCCGAGCGGGGCGAACGCCTGACCTGGCTCGCCTCCGCCATCGAGTCCTTCCTGCTGCAGCCACGATGAAACCCATAAGACGACGGTCCTTTCTCACCGCGACCCTGACCCTCGGCCTGCTGTGGGGTTCGGGACACCCGGCGGCGGCTCAGGTCCGCAGCGAACCACTGGAGCTCAAGGCGAGGGATCGCATCGTGTTTCTGGGCGACAGCATCACCCACGGCGGACACTACCTGGCCTCCTTCCAGAACGCGCTGTGGTGCCTGATGCCCGAGAAGAACCTCTCGTTCTTCAACGCGGGAGTCAGCGGCGACGTGGCAGCCCACGCCCTCGAACGCCTCGACGCAGAGGTCATCGCCCAGAAGCCCAACGTGGTCACCATCCTGCTGGGCATGAACGACGCGGGCTATCAGGCCTTCAACGAGGAGCTGCTGGCCAACTACCGGCGCGACATGACAGCCATCGTCAAGCGCCTGCGCGAAGAGACCGAGGCCAAGCTGGTGCTGCTCTCCCCCACCTACTTCGACCAGCAACAGGTACCTGACGGGGGCGCCGATCACCTGGACTACAACGGCACCCTGATCCGCTACGGCGACGTCTGCCGGCAGCTCGCCGAGGAGTACAAGTGCCGCTTCGTGGACCTGAACGCCCCCCTGCTGCAGGCCACCGAGCGCCTGCGCATCCGGGATGCGGACGCCACCCTCGTCCCCGATGCCGTGCACCCCGCCGAGGCGGGGGGCATGGTCATGGCTCACGCCATGCTGACGGGCCTGCTGGGTCCTCCCGTGAAGCGAGCACTGAAGCTGCAGGCCTCCGGCAAGAGCGCCAGCTCGGGGCAGGGAGAGTTCAAACTGCGAGCAATCTCACCCGCCTGGGATAACGAGACCTGCTCTGTCATCGCCGCCGACCTCGACTGGGCGGACCACTGGAATCCCTACTACCTGCAGACGAGCTTTCTGGGCCGCGGCCGCTGGAAGGTCTGGCTCGGTGACGCAGAGCCCGTGGTCGTGGAGGAGCCGCACGAGAGCAAGCTCGTTCTTCCCGCAAGCCTGGTCGAGCGCGCGGCCCAGGTGCAAACCCTCGTCGACCGTCGGCGGCGCATGGTCTGGACCGACATCCGCGATGAGGTCTGGAAGATCAAGGGCGATGGCACGCCCGCCAGCCGCAAGGAACGCTATGCCAAGATCCACCCGCAGAACCTGAAGCTCGCCTGGGTCAAGATCGTCGCCCTGAACCAGGAGATCGCCACGCTGCTGGCGCAGCCCCTCGTCGTCCCCTACCGCATCGAGCGCCTGGACGACTGAACGCGTCCGGTCCCATGATCCCCCCTCCCGTTCCGTCCGGGGGAACCGTATCCTTGGCAGCCATCCCTTACCGAGAACCCTCTATGTACGCTGAACACCGTCGCCGATTCCTCAAGCACCTGAGCACGACCGGCACCGCTGCCGTCATCCCCACCAACCGCTCCATGGTGCGCAATCACGACTGCGACTTCCGCTTTCGTCCCACCAGCGACTTCTGGTATCTGACCGGCTTTGCCGAGCCCGAGGCCTGCCTGGTCCTGCTGCCCGACCTGGAGGGTGATGGTCCGGGACGCTCCATCCTGTATCTGCGCGAGCTGGACAAGCTCAAGGAGATCTGGAATGGCAGGCGCCTGGGGCTGGACGCGGCACCCGAGGCCCTGGGGGTCGACGAGGCGCGCAACATCGAGAGCCTGTGGGAGGACCTGCCCGAGTGCCTGACGGGCTACGAGGAGGTGGTCTTCGGCATGGGCTTCGATGCGGAGCGTGATCGCAAGATGGGCGAGGTCCTGACCGCCGTGCGCGGCAAGGCACGCGGGGGCATTCGACCCCTGACCAGCATGGTGGATCACACGCCGGCCCTGCATGAGCTGCGATTGTTCAAGTCCGAGGCGGAAATCGACCTGATCCGCAAGGCCTGCGCCATCACCACCGAGGCCCATGCGGCTGCCATGGCCGCTACGGCGCCGGGCATGAATGAACGCGAGATCGACGCCCTCGTGGAGTACACCTTCAAGCGCCGCGGCAGCACCGGAGCCGCCTACAACAACATCGTGGCCGGCGGCGGCAATGCCTGCATCCTGCACTACGTAGAAAACAACGCCGAGCTGCGCGATGGCGACCTGCTCCTGATCGACGCGGGGGCCGAGTGGGACTACTACTCCTCGGACGTGACCCGCACGTTCCCGATCAATGGACGCTTCAACGACGAACAGCGAGCCATCTATGAAATCGTCCTGGACGCTCAGATGAAGGCCATCGAACACAGCGTCCCGGGCGTCAGCTTCGTCTCCATCCATGATGTCGCCCTGCGCTGCCTCGTCGAAGGACTCATCGGGCTGGGCCTGCTGAAAGGCAGCGCCGACGAGCTCATCGAGTCACGCGGCTACATGGACTTCTATCCCCACCGCACCGGACACTGGATGGGACTCGACGTGCACGACTGCGGCTACTACGCCAACGAAGGTTCCTCGCGGCTCCTGGAGCCGGGCATGATCTTCACGATTGAGCCCGGGCTCTATGTGGATCCCGCAAACCAGGATGTGGATGAGCGCTGGCGCGGCATCGGCGTGCGCATTGAAGATGACATCCTCATCACAAACGATGGACACGAAGTGCTCACCGCTGCGATCCCCAAGAGTGTGGAAGCCGTGGAGGCTGCCTGCGGGGCACCGGTCCCCGAGCCGGCAGCCTGAAGGCGGGCGTCCTTGACGCTCAATCGCCGGGCTGGAAAGGAAGGTGGTGAGCGCGCCAGGGATCGAACCTGGGACCTACTGGTTAAAAGCCAGTTGCTCTACCAACTGAGCTACGCGCCCACCTGTTTTCCAACTCTCGGCTGCAGGTCTTTGCCGAGCGGCGCGGATTCTAGACCAAACCGCCTGAACGATCCACCGTCAAACAGAACTCGGAAGCCCTCGATCAGACCTCGAGAATCTCCTTGGTCTTCTTGTCCTGAATCTCACTGACCTTGCCCTCGTACTCCTTGAGGAGCTTTTGGATCTCGTCGTGCAAGTCGTGGCAGACGTCCTCGGCCATAGAGCCTTCCTTCATCAGGGCGTCGGCTTCCTTGTTGGCGTCCCGACGCACGTTGCGCATGGCGATACGGCCCTCCTCGGCCAACCCCTTGGCCTTGGCCGCGTATTTCTCGCGCTGATCGCCAGACAGGGGCGGCATGGTCAGGCGCACCACCTTGCCGTCGTTCTCAGGGCTGATGCCCAGATCGGACTTCATCACCGTCTTGGCGATCTCCTCGAGGCTTGAGGCATCGAAGGGCTTGATCATGATCTGGCGCGGCTCGGGAATCGAGATCTGCGCCATCTGCAGCAGGGGGGTGGGGCTGCCGTAGTAGTCCACGCGCAGGTTCTCCACCAGACCGGCGGAGGCGCGTGAGGTGCGGATGTGGCGCAGCTGATCCTGGGTGTGATCGAGGGCCTTGCCCATGCGTTCGCGGGCCGTGCTCAATACTGTGTCATAGCTCATGATGAGTTCCTGATCCGGGTGCCCAGCTCTTCGCCACGCACGACTCGCTCCAAGTTGCCCTCCTCGAATAGGTCGAAGACGACCACCGGGAGGTTGTTCTCCATACACAGGGTGATGGCTGTGCTATCCATCACGCGCAGGTTGCGACTCAAGACATCCATGTAGTCGAGGCTCGTGTAGCGCTCGGCGCTCGGGTCGGTCTTGGGGTCTGCACTGTAGACGCCGTCCACCTTGGTGGCCTTCAAGAGCACCTCGCAACCCAGCTCGGTGGCGCGCAGGGCCGCGGCCGTGTCCGTGGTGAAGAATGGGTTGCCGGTACCGGCAGCCAGCAAGACGACCCGTCCCCGACCCAGGTGGGCCAGTGCCCGGCGGCGCACAAAGGGCTCGGCCACCTGACGCACTTCCAGGGCACTCATGACACGTGTCTCCACACCCTGCTGCTCGATGGCATCCGATAGGGCCATGGCGTTGATCAACGTGCCGAGCATGCCCATGTAGTCGGCGTTGGCGCGCTGCCCGCCCATCTCGCTGAACTCCGCGCCACGCAGGATGTTCCCTCCGCCGCAGACCAGGGCCACTTCCACACCGAGTCCAACAACCCGGGCTATCTGGCTGGCGATTCCGGTCACGCTCCCCGCGTGAATACCGTGTCCATCTGAGGGCTGGCCCAAGGCCTCGCCCGAGAGCTTGAGAAGAATGCGTTGGTAGGACATGGGTGGGATAGCGGTTGCGGGGGCCGACAGGATAAGAACTCAGGCCCCGCCTCGGAAGCAGGCATAGGATTCGATGCGCGCTCCCTCGCCCAAGCGATCTTCGAGCATGTCCTGCACCGTGCGCGGTGCCTGCCCCTCGGGGGCTCCCACTCCCTCCAGCGAGCGACTGGACAGAGTCAGGGGATCGAACCACTCCACCAGGACCCCCTGCTCGCCCACCCCACAGTCCCCCACAGGGTCATTCAAGAGCATGCCGGTCAACTGTAGAGCCACCTTGGACGCGACGGGTCTGGGCGACAGGGTTCGAAGCGTGAGCAATACGCCGCCCTGCCCCGAAGGGTGCTCGTAGCCGAAGACCCACCCCTCGCGGCTCTCGAAGCGCGCCAGACGCAGCACGCTCAGAACCTCGTCCAGCTCCGCGGCGCGGATCTGCTGTGCCTGGGCCACCGTCCCCCCGGCCGCCGACCAGTCCTGTTCAGCCAGCTCCTCCAGGCTGGAGGGAGCCTGCTCCAGCACGTGCTGGCTGAGCCGGCGCAGGTAGTCCACGAATCCCCCCATGCGCAGGGTCTCTTCACGGGCACAGCCCAGGGAGACCAGGGACCCACTGCGGCCATCCTCGGCAATGAAAGTCCCTACGCGCCCGAAGGGAGTGCGTGGGCCGCCGGATCTCGCGGCGCAATCATCTGGGGATGGCATGGGAGAGGCCGGGAGCACTCGGAGAATACCCCCGGAGCTTCAGCCTATGGGGCCGGCCCCTATTTGCCCAGACAGAAACCGCCGACGGAATCAGTTGCCCAGCTGGAAGCGGCGGAAAGCCGACAGGCGAGTGCCATCACCCAAGCCTGCGGTCAGCGCCTTGCCCACTGTGGACTTGTCGTCCTTGATCCAAGGCTGCTCGGTGATCACGCGTTGGGCAAAGAACTTCTCCAGCTGGCCGGACATGATCTTCTCCTGGATCTCCTCGGGCTTGCCCGCCAGGTTCTCGCGGATGATGGCCTTCTCGCGCTCGACGGTCTCATTGTCCACGGCGTCCCGGTCGATGGCATCGGGGTTGAACACCACGATGTGCATGCACAGGTCGCGCAGGCAGTCGGATGCCGCCGCCTTGTCGCTGCCGGTCTCCACGTTGACGAGGGCGCCCTTCTTCTGATCGTGGTGCACGTAGGCCGCCACCTGACCGGAAGGAGCGGCATAGGCCTGGACGCCATCGATGAGGATGTTCTCCCCCAGCTTGCCGATCAGGGCAGCCAACGCATCGGCCACGGTACCCCCATGGGTCCAGTCCTGAGCCAGGCACTCCTCAGCGTCCGCAGGGGTGTTCGCCAGAACGTGTGCACAAAGATCGTTCAGAAAGCCATCGAAGTCGGGGGTCTTGGCGACGAAGTCGGTCTCACAGGCGATCGAGACCATTGCGCCGCTGTGGCCGTCTTCCGAGACGCTCGCCATCAGGCGGCCATCGCTGGTCGAGCGACCGGCCTTCTTGGCGGCCGTCTTCAGACCGGACTTGCGCAGCTCATCGAAGGCGGCCTCGATGTTTCCATCGGCGGCGGTCAGAGCCTTCTTGCATTCCATCATGCCGGCGCCGGCCTTCTCGCGCAGTTCGCGCACCATACTTGCTGTAATTTCGGGCATGGATCGATTGTCTTTCTTGGGAGAGTCGAAGCGACTCGCAGGGGAATTCAGATCAGGGGAGGGACTAGTCTTCGCTGCCGGCGTCGCCTTCGGCGGGCTTGGGCTCTTCCGCCTCGGGCGCGGCTTCCGGTGCGGCTTCCGGTGCGGCTTCGGGTGCCGCTTCGGGTGCCGCTTCTGCGGGTGTCTCTGGAGCAGCTTCAGCCACCGCTTCCTCCGCCACTATCTCCGCCACTATCTCCGCTGTGGCCGGGGCCACTTCGGGGGCAGCCTCTTCGGCAGCCGGAGCAGGAGCATCCTCCTCAGCCACGGCCACGGCAGCCGACGCCTCGCTGGTTTCACCAGCCGAAGCCTGGTCGCCACCGGGCGTCGGAAGGGATCGCGTGCGGGTGGGGCGCACCTCGTCGGTGACTCCTTCCTCACGCTTCTCGGCAACCCCGAGGGCCGCCTCCTTCTCACCGTGGTCATGCCAGCCGGCTTCCACGGAGTCCACGAGTTGTTCAATCATCAGGCGCACGGACTTCAGCGCGTCGTCGTTGGCGGGGATCACGATGTCCACGGAATCGGGATCACAATCGGTATCGAGAAGACCGATGGTCACCACGCCCATCTTGCGCGCCTCCTTGGTGGCGTTCGTCTCCCGCGAGGGATCGATCACGACCATGGCGCCGGGCATCTTGGACATCTCGCGGATGCCGCCCAGGTTGCGCGTGATCTTGCGCTTCTCGCGGTTCATCTTGGCCGTCTCTTTCTTCTTGAGCTTCATCTCCTCCACCTTGGCGTCGTCGTAGGATTCCAGCTCCTCGAGGCGCTTGAGGCGCGAGCGGATTACGGAGAAGTTGGTCAGGGTGCCCCCGATCCAACGCTCGGTGACGATGGGCATGCCGGTGCGCTGACCCGCTTCCTGGACGACACCCTTCACCTGACGCTTGGTGCCGACCCAGAGGACCGTCTGGCCCTCGGAAGCGATCTTGAAGAGCAGGTTCTGGGCGCGCAGGAGGCCGCGCATGGTCTGACGGAGGTCGATAACGTGGGTGTTGTTGCGGCGACCGTGAATGTACGGAGCCATCTTTGGATTCCACCGTGACATACGGCATCCAAAGTGCACGCCAGCTTCGATGAGTTGCTGAACGGTTAGTTTGTTGTCCATGGTCCTCGTGGGGAACGCAGGGTTCCCCGTTGGGCGTTTGGAAGGGGGTTTGAAAAGTGAAGAGATAAGACCCGGGCGGCCCGTCCCGACGGGACGGAGAGCCCCCCTGGGGGTGCAGCGACGGGGGTCCCGGCTTGTGCCCGGACACCCTCCCGAACACGCTTGAGGTCCCATGCAGAGCAGGATCTCATTCGGAAACGGGCAGGAGAGTTTACGGCCCTGGAGGGGGGTGTCAATCGGAGGGGCCCAGGAGTGGGTTCTCCCGACGGCCCCGGGCGGGATACACTTGGACTGTCCATCCTGGGACATCTGTGCCCCACCGGCCCCTCTTCCCCGGCCATGCCCTCTCCCGAAGCTCCACTCATCCTGATCTGCGACCATCGTGGAGAAGGACTGTCCGAGGCCCTGCGACCGCTGTCATCTCTAGAAATGCGCATTGAAACGACGACGCGTCTGGCCCAGACCCGCCAGCAGCTCGTGCGTCAGCAGCCGGCCCTGGTGATCATCGACCCCCTCTCCAGGGGCGGCGTGGTGGAGTTGGAGGTCCTGGCCGCCGCCCGCGGGGAGACCACCCTGCCCGTGCTGGTGGTGACGACGCCGGACGACCCCCTGCCCGCCCTCATCGCCGCTCGCACACTCGACCCCGGCCCCTGGGATCTGATCTACAGCCACGCGCCCCTCGAAGAGTTCGCCATGCGCATCGACAGCCTGCGCCGGCGCTCGGCACACCAAAAAGAGCTGGATGAGATGCGCTACGCCGCCGTGCACGACGACCGCACCTCCCTCCTGCGGCCCATGGCCTTCGACCTGCGGCTGAGCGAGCACTTCTCGGCCGCTCAACGCCACCACCTCGACCTGGCCCTCGTCCTCATCGACCTGGACAATTTCGGAAACGTCAACAAGGTCTTCGACCACACCGTGGGTGATGCGGTGATCGAGGTCGTCGGCTCGGTGGTGCGCGACAACCTGCGTACAGAAGACGTGGGCGGACGCATCGGCGGAGACGAGTTCGCCGTGCTGCTGCCCTACACCCCGCGCGTGCACGCCGCCCGGGTGGTGGGACGACTGCGCGAGGAGATCGAGGTCTTGAGCGGCCCCTACCCCGGCACCGACAAGCGCGTCGAGATCTCCGCCAGCATCGGCTTCGAGACCTTCGATGGCGAAGACATCGGGTCCGTCGAGGTGTTGCGCCGACACGCGGAAGTTGCCCTGCGCCGGTGCAAGGAAGGGGGAGGCAACCGCGCCATGTACTACCGGCAGCTGCCCGAGGCGCAGGCGCGCCGCTCCCGCGAGGGCTGAAGCGCGAGCGATCTACTGGAACTGCACGCGCAGACCGGTGGTCAGGTTCGACGTCTGGGCCGGATTCTTGTCCCGAAACCAGAGCTGAAAGTACCAGGTGTCCCCGGGGACGACCCGGGGCGGCAGCGGCAGAGGCAGATTGTCCAGATCGATGGGGACGTAGAGGGTCCCGTCGGGATCGGTGTAGCCCACATCCATCCGGAAGCGCCCGATACTGCCACCCAGACACAGGTGGCCCTGTCCCCCACCCAGGAAAGGCACCCAGTCCATGGCCTGGCTCGCCAAGGCCAGGGCCGGTTTGGCCGGCGGCAGTTGGCTGGCCGCCAGTTGGAACTGACCACAGGCAACCTCATCCGCCCCGTAGGCGCCCATCAGGGCCGGCATCCCGGTGGAATTCGGGGCTCCCGGACCGCAATAGGGTTGACCCAGATCACGCAGCAGACAGAAGAGGTGCGCCTCCCCCGAGGCGACCGCGACCGGGCTCGCGAAGGGCATGCCCACCAGAGCCCGGGCGCCGCTGGCGGCCAGGCGTGTACCGAAGCGGTCGCCATTCTGCAGGCCGAAGTGGGCGAACTCCCCCAGCGGAGCTCCGGTCTGTGAATCCAACAGGTGCACCGACCCTAGGTCGAGCCCCGCGGCGTCCGCCCCGGGAGCGGACACCAGCAGCAGCCCATCAGCCAGTGCCACGGCCGAACCGAACCGGTCATCCTCGACGATGTTCGGAGGTGGAGGCAGGTACATGAGCTCGGCTCCGGTGGTCAAGTCAAAGAGGTACGCCTTGCCCATGTCCTCCAGCGGTCCCTGATCGCTGCTGGGGGCACCGATCAGCACACGCCCGCCACCCACCGCCAGTGAGCCGCCAAAGCTGTCACCGGCCTGACCATTCTTGGCGTCCAGCTTGTGCATCTGCTTACCTCCGAAGAGGTCGAAGACATAGACCGTGCCGCGGCCGAGATCCGGCTTGTCCCAGTTGGCGCTGGCGACAACGTGCGCGCCGTCCAGGCCCAGTCGCATTCCCAAACGCATCCCGGGTCGGGGCCGTTTGGCCACGACCTTCTTGAGCAGGTTGCCGCTCTGCGTTTCGAACACATAGAGCGCGCCGCAGTCCACCTCCCCCACATCCGCGCCAGGAGCCGCCACCACCAGGCGGCCGGGCCCCATGGCCAGACCCTGGCCGAAGAGGTCCCCTGCCGCACCATCCCAGGCACGGAACTCAAACAGTTCGTTCCCCGTTTGCAGATCAAACAGGAACACGGACCCCGAGTTGAGACCGTTTTGATCCGTCGCTGCGGAGACGGCAGCCAGCCCGCCGTGCACGGCAACCGCAAGCCCGAAGGTGTCGGAGGGGTTGGAGTTGGAGGGAATCAGGGCATAGCGCGGGAGACCACTGATAGCGTCATACACCCAAGCACGGCCGCGGGACTTGGGCCCCTTGTAGGGTGCCGCCAGGACAGCATCCGCGCCCTCTATCGCGATGGCCATGGCAAAACAGTCCCCGGCTCCCACCGAGCCGTGGGTGAGGTCGGCCACGTGGGCCTGAGCGCACACCGGTGCGCTGACGGCCAGGGCCAGTATCAGTCGTTGCAAAGGGATCAAGCGAGTCAGGGTGAACTTCCTATGGGATGGTGATTCCAGGCTAATCGGTGACCGGATGAGGCACAACAAAATGGTCTCCCTGCCCCGCTACTGGGCCTCCCAGCACACTTTTGACGCTGCCAAGCCGCCCGAGGTTCCGCGCGCGGCCCCCCTGCCGGATTGGGAGGGAATGGGACCCTGTTCGTCGGAGTAGGATGGAGCCATGCACCCCATCCTGCGCAGCGCACTCCCCTGTCTCCTCCTCGGAGTAGGACTGCTCGAATTCGGCCCCACGGCCCGCGCCCAGACCACGATCCAGGTGGACGTGGGACGCGGACCCGTCACGGTCTACGTGCCCTCCTCCTACGACCCGGCCGAGCGCACGCCCCTGCTGGTCCTGCTGCACGCCATCCTGTTCGACGGCAACATCCAGGAGGCCTACTTCAAGCTGCGGCCCGAGGCCGAAGCGCGCGGAATCCTCTACGCCTATCCCGACGGAACCGTGGACCCCACCGGCACGCGCTTTTGGAACGCGACCGATGCCTGCTGTGACTTCTACGGGTCAGGGGTCGATGACGAGGGCTACGTCCTGAACCTGCTCGATGCCATTGAGCGAGTGCTCAACGTGGACCCCCGTCGGGTCTGGCTCGCGGGACACTCCAACGGTGGGTTCCTCGCACACCGACTCATCTGCGCCGCCGGTGAGCGCTTTGCTGCCCTGGGCAACCTGGCGGGTCCCACGTGGAAAGACCCGGCCAACTGTCCTGCGACCGATCCCGTCAGCGTGCTACACGTCCACGGCACGATCGATCCGGTCGTGCTCTATGCGGGCGGCTTCTATGTTGGGATGCCCCCGTATCCCGGTGCCCAGTACACCACCAATTGGTGGGGCACCTTCAACGGCTGCGACCCCGTGGACAAGTCCGCACCCTGGATGGATCTCTCCTCGCTGGTCATCGGCAAGGAGACCCAGGTGTGGCAGTGGAAGAACGGAAGAGGAGGCACCGGAGTCGAGCTCTGGAAGATGCACCTCTCCCAGCACTCCCCGGTGTTCAACTCCAACTTTGCTCCACGGTTCATGGATTGGTTCGAGGATCACCCGCGAGCGGGCGTGGGCACCGGGTTCTGCGAGAGCCACGTGAACTCAAGCGGCCGCCCCGCACGCATGGACGCCGAAGGCTCGGCCTCTGTTTCCGCGGCGGACCTGACCCTGCGGGCGGTGGCCCTGCCCCCGGGAGTCACGGGCGGCTTCTTCCATGGCGAGAAGCGCGACGACACGCCCTTTGGCCAGGGTGTGCGCTGCGTCGAAGGGGGCAGCCTGCGAAGACTCCTGCTGGCCGAGGCCGACGGGACCGGTACAGCGCGCTACGCCCTGACGGTGGGCGCCCCCGGGTTCTTGGCGGGCACCACCCACCACTTCCAGTTCCTCTTCAGGGACGGGATCGGCTCCTTGCCCGGCATGACCGACGGCCTGAGCATCACCTTCCTGCCCTGAAGCCCAGGGTCCTCTCGGGTCACTGAGCCCGCACGAGCACCGGGCGCAACCAGTTGGCCCGATCACAGAAGAAGGCCTCGGTGGCGGGGTCGACCTCCAGGATCAACGAGTGCGCGCCCGTAAGATCCAGAGGCGGCACGCTCAAGAGGCCCTGCCCGCCGCGCACGAGTGGGCTGGCCCAGCGCTCCTCTCCGTCCACGTGTACCCGGAACACCACGGAGCCCTGGTAGGCACCGCCCAGCGCCGAGTCGTCCAGACCCGCCGCGAGACGCAGGGATTTCCAGGAACCATCCAGCTCCCAGGTCAGGCGACTGGGCGCGTGCACCCCCAAGCCACGGGCGAAGGAGCGCCCCCCCGTGCGCAAGGCCTGGCCCGCATAGTTGCGATCCACCTGGGCGGGGTAGCGCATGCCCAACCCCTCTGACCCGCCGAACAGATCACTGGGGCCCGTATCCGAGGGAGCAATATCAGAGAGGAACTGAAATGATCCGTTGGCACTCATCACCTCGCGCACGAGCGGCAAGGGAATGCGCAACTCGGTACCGGCCGCGGTGGTGACTTCCAGTCCACCGGCACCCAGCGTTTGCAGATCGCCACCGAGGCGTCCACCGCCGCGAAGGTCCACGACAACCGGAGAGTCCACAGCCTGAGTGGTCGGCGCGTCCAACTGCTCGACAAAGACGGCCACGACCTCCTTCCAGGAGTGGGTCTTCATGCCAAAGCGTCCCTGGAAGCGGAGGCCCTCGGGCTCGAATCCATCGACCAACCCGTCGACACGGTCCAGGCCCGCGCCCCGACGTAGATAGAGGCGGTCGCCTTCATCGGGAGCTTCGGGCAGGACACTTCCACTTGTGGGCTGTCGACCGGGGAAGCGGATCGCAGCCACCTCATCGATGGAGAGGGACACCTGCGAAGCACCGCCAAGGGCCAAGTCGATCGACTCCCCGGTTCCTCCCAGCAGGCGGCCCCTCAGCCAAGCACCACAGTGCAGGTAAACGCTGGCGACATCCTCATCCATGGCGCCCGGCTGGGACACGACCATGAACCCCTCGCAACGCAGGAACGCGACGCCCCTGGCGTCCAGGTCGTCCACGGGGAGGTCGTCCAGGCTCAGGCGAGTGATCGCGCCAGCCAGATCCTCAAGCTCGATGACCGGGGCCGCTGGCACCCCCTGAGCATCCTGGCGCGGGGTCGGGCCGAAGATCAGAATGCAGGTGGCGGCGAGCAGTGGCGTAATCATGGGGTCATCCTAGCCACCATTCCCCCCCGCCTCACGACCCCTTCCGCAGGGATCTGGGTTGCCTGTCAGAGTGGCAGGCCCAGGGTCCCTAACCCCCAGCGCCTGCCATCCTGGCAGCACCGCGTGGGCCTGGAATGGGCGCAAGTCTTTATAGAGCAAGCACTTGCGAATCAAAACGACGGCGGCACCCTTCTTGCTTTTGCTGCACACACCCCGCCCGCTCCCCTGCGGTCGGCACCGATCACCCCTCCCCACTCGTCCCTAGCGGGACACGAACCAGACAAGAAGGCAATCCATGGCCAAGCAAATGGTTTTTGAGACGGATGCACGCGAAGCCATCCGACGCGGCGTCGACAAGCTCGCCCGAGCCGTCACCTCCACCCTCGGTCCCCGCGGCCGCAATGCCATCCTGGACAAGGGCTGGGGCGCGCCCACCGTCACGAAGGACGGCGTCTCCGTCGCCGAGGAGATCCAACTCAGCGACCCCTATGAGCAGATGGGTGCCCAGCTGGTCAAGGAAGTGGCCAGCAAGACCAGCGACGTCGCGGGAGATGGCACCACCACCGCCACGCTCCTGACCTCCGTCCTCTTCGAGGGGGGCATGAAGGCCATCGCTGCCGGAGCCGCTCCCGCCGTGGTCAATCGTGCCCTGCACGACGGATCGCGAGCGATGATCACGGCCCTCGAGAAGGCCGCCAAGCCCGTGGGTGACGGCTCGGAGATCAGGCAGATCGCCACGATCTCCGCCAACAACGATGCTCAGGTGGGCAAGCTGATCGCCGCGGCCATGAAGAAGGTCGGCAAGGACGGAGTCATCACCGTGGAGGACGGCAAGACCATGGAGACCGACGTGGACCTGGTGGAGGGCATGCAGTTCGACCGCGGCTACCTCTCGCCCCACTTCGTGACCGCCACGAACACCATGGAGTGCGAGTTCGACAAGCCCATGATCCTTGTTCACGAGGGCAAGATCAGCAACGTCCAAGGCATCCTCGGCCTGCTTGAGCAAGCGAAAGAAGCCAACGCCCAGCTGCTCATCATTGCCGAGGACGTGGAGTCCGAGGCTCTGGCCACCCTGGTCGTGAACAAGATGCGCGGCGTTCTGCAGGTATGCGCCGTCAAGGCACCCGGCTACGGCGACCGCCGCAAGCAGATGCTACAGGACATCGCAGCCCTCACCGGAGCCACGGCCATCATGAAGGACCTTGGCCTGGAGCTTGAAGACGTCACGCTCTCCCACCTGGGCGGCGCGCGACGCATCGTGATCAGCTCCGATGCCACAACCGTGGTCGGGGGCAAGGGCCCGCGCGCCAACGTGGACGCACGCGTGGCACAGATCCGACGCGAGATCGAGAGTACCACCAGCGACTACGACCGCGAGAAGTTGCAGGAGCGCCTGGCGCGCCTGACCGGCGGTATCGCACAGATCAATGTGGGCGGAGCGACGGACACCGAGGTGAAGGAGCGCAAGGCCCTCATCGAGGATGCCCTGCACGCCACCCGCGCGGCCGTGGCCGAGGGCGTCCTGCCCGGCGGCGGTTCAGCCCTGCTGCGCGCACGCAGCGTACTGAAGTCCATGCACGTCAAAGACGACGTGGACTACAACATGGGCCTCGACATCCTCTTCGACGCGGCCGCCGGCCCCATCGAGTGCATCGCAGAGAACGCGGGCCACGATGGCCCCGTGGTCTCCCACCGCGTCCTACGCAGCAAGCAATCGACCTGGGGCTTCAACGCCCTGAGTGGCGAGTACGGCGACATGATGGAGATGGGCATCCTCGATCCCGCCAAGGTCACCAAGTCCGCCCTGCTCAACGCCATCAGTGTGGCAGCACTGCTCCTGACCACCGACGCCCTCATCGCCAACAAGCCCGAGAAGGAAGTCGCTGCCCCAGGTGGCGGTGAAGACATGGGTGGTATGGGCGACATGGGTGGCATGGGTGGCATGGGCGGTATGGGCGGCATGGGTGGTATGGGCGGCATGGGCGGCATGGACATGGGTTTCTAGCGCCTCCGCACACCTCACCTTTCAACACAGAACAACCTCCAACAAGCAATACTCATCATGGCCAAGCAAATCATGTTCGACGACGCCGCCCGCCAGAAGGTCAAGGCCGGCATCGAGAAACTCGCCAAGACGGTTCGCGTGACCCTCGGTCCCGCGGGTCGCAACGTCATCCTCGACAAGTCCTTCGGCGGACCGCACGTCACCAAAGACGGTGTCTCTGTCGCCAAGGAGATCGAGCTGGAAGACCCCTTCGAGAACATGGGCGCCAAGCTCGTGCTCGAGGTCGCCAACAAGACCAACGACGTGGCGGGTGACGGCACCACCACAGCCACGGTCCTGGCCGCCTCCATCTACAACGAAGGCATCAAGTACAGCGCCACCGGCGTATCCACCATCGCCCTGCGCAATGGAATCGACAAGGCCGTGGAGTGCGCTACCGCGTCCATCGCCAGCCAATCCCGGAAGGTCAAGTCCAAGCAGGACAAGCAGTCGGTCGCCGCGATCTCCTCCAACAACGACGAGATGATCGGCAACCTGCTGGCCGAGGCCTTCGAGAAGGTGGGCGATACGGGCGTCATCACGGTGGAAGAGAACAAGTCCGTGGAGACCGAACTGGAAGTGGTCGAGGGCATGGAGTTCGACAAGGGCTACCTCTCCCCCTACTTCGCAACAGACCTCTCCAAGCTCGTCTGCGAGATGGAGAACGCCAACGTGTTCATCTGCAACCAGAAGATCAGCAACCTGCGGGAGTTCGTTCCCGTGCTGGAGGCCGGCATGCAGGCTGGCGGCCCGCTGCTGATCATCGCCGAGGACATCGACGGCGAGGCCCTCACGGCCCTGGTCATCAACCGTCTCAAGGGCATCCTGAACGTCTGCGCCGTCAAGGCGCCCGGATTCGGCGAGCGACGCAAGGCCTATCTCGAGGACATCGCCACCCTGACGGGCGGCACGGCGCTGACCGAAGAGCTCGGCGTGCCCCTCGAGAAGGTGGGCGCGGACTTCTTCGGCAAGGCCGGACGCATCACCGTGAGCAAGGACGCCACAACCATCGTGCGCGGTGGCGGCAAGGCCAAGGCCATCAAGGAGCGCGCGGGCCAGATCCAGGCGCAGATCGAGAGCACCAGCTCCGACTACGACCGGGAGAAGCTCGAGGAGCGCCTGGCCAAGCTCACGGGCGGCGTTGCCCTGATCAAGGTCGGCGGCCAGACCGAGGCCGAGATGAAGGCCAGCAAAGACCGCGTGGAAGACGCGCTCAACGCCACCCGTGCCGCGATCGAAGAGGGCGTGGTGCCCGGCGGCGGCGTGGCTCTCTTGCGAGCCGCCGAGGCCGTGGCCAAGGGGCGCTACGTGGGCGAAGAAAAGTTCGGTGCCATGATCATCGAGCGCGCCCTTGAGGACCCCCTGCGCTGGATCGCCATGAACGCCGGTGAAGACGGAGCCGTGGTGGCCGAGAATATCCGCGAGCGCTCGAAGACAACGGGCTACAACGCCCTGACCGGCGAGTACGTGGACATGATCAAGGCCGGAGTCATCGACCCCGCCAAGGTCGTGCGCTCGGCCCTGCAGAACGCCGCCTCCATCGCCGGACTGTTGCTGACAACCGACTCCATGGTGACCGAGATCGCTGGCGACACCGCCATCGATGGCTCGGTCGCCTAGCTCCTCAAGAGCTCGTCATCTCCGTGGCGGGCGGACGGCCAAGAGGCTGCCCGCCGCGCTTCGCACTCCCTCTCTGCAACCCCCGCCCTACTCATGAGCGACAAGCGCGACTTCTACGAGGTGCTGGGCGTCTCACGCAATGCGGAGGCGGTGGAGATCAAGAAGGCCTACCGCAAGCTGGCTCTGAAATTCCACCCCGACCAAAACCCGGGGAACAAGGATGCAGAGGAGCGCTTCAAGGAGGCCGCCGAAGCCTACGACGTCCTGTCGGACTCCTCCAAGCGCCAGCAGTACGATCAGTTCGGCCATGCGGCCTTCGGTCAGGGTGGCGCGGGGCAGGGCTTCTCCAACATGGAGGACATCTTCTCCGCCTTCGGGGACATCTTCGGCGGCGGGCGCGGGGGAGGCGGCATCTTCGGAGACATCTTCGGTGGCGGCCGCACCCAGCGGGGGCCCGCACCGGGACGCGACCTGCAGATCGCCCTTGAGGTAACCCTCGAAGAGATCGATACCGGCGTCAAGAAGACCGTCAACCTCAAGCGGCGTGAACGCTGCGATACCTGTGAAGGCTCTGGCTGCAAGGCTGGCACGGGCAAGAAGAAATGCACGACCTGCGATGGGCGTGGCCAGGTCAGCCGCAACGCGGGCTTCTTCTCGATGGCACAGCCCTGCCCCACCTGCCGCGGCGCGGGACAGAGCAACGAGTCCCCCTGCTCGGACTGTCGCGGTCAGGGCGGCAAGCACGAGAAGACCGAGATCGAGATCTCCATCCCCAGCGGCGTCGAGGAGGGGATGCGCCTGCGCATCAGCGGCGAAGGGGACGTGGGTGAGGTAGGTGCGTCGCGGGGCGACCTGTACTGCATCATCCGCGAGCATGAGCACAAGATCTTCCAGCGCAGTGGTCCGGACGTGATGGCCGATGTGCCCTTCTCATTCGCCCAGCTTGCCCTGGGAGACAAGGTGGAGATCCCGACCCTGCGCGGTCGCGGCGAGATGAGCGTGCCGGCGGGTACCAAGCCGGGCAAGATCTTCCGCCTGCGCGATCAGGGCCTGCCGCGTATCGAAGGCCACGGCCGCGGAGACCAGCTGGTGCGCGTCTTCTGCGAGGTACCCACCAAGCTCTCCGACCGGCAGAAAGAGCTCCTGACAGAGTTCGCCGAGATCGAGGACGAGCGCGCCGGCAAGAAGAACTTTTTTGAGCGGGTGACCGATTTCTTCGCCTGAGAGGAGAAGTGGGAGAATGAACATGGCCAAGAAGACCAAGAAGAGCAAAGAAGAGCCCCTGAACGGGGACGAGGGCGAGGCGCCCGAAGCCCAGACGTCGGCCGACGAGGGTGCCGCCCAAGAAGCCGAGGTGCCCGCCAGGGACGAGACTCCGCTCGAACAAGCCGAGCGCGAGCGTGACGAGTACCTGGGCAACTGGCACCGGGCGCGCGCCGACTACCAGAACCTCAAGCGGCGCACCTTCGACGACGTGCAGGGAGCCGTAGGCCGCGAGCGCACCGCTCTGCTCCAGGAGATGCTCACGATCCTGGACTTCCTGGACATGGCCCTCGCCACGCCCGTGGAGCACGCCGAGGCCAAGAACCTCAAGACCGGCGTACAGATGACGCGCGACCAATTGATGGCGCTGCTCGAACGCCATCGCGTCGCTGCCATGGAGACCGAAGAGGGTGCCTTCGACCACGACCTGCACCAGGCTGTCGCCACCGTGGAGAGCACTGACGTGGAGCCCGGGCAGATCGTCGAGGTCATGCGCCGTGGATTCACGATCGCTGGCGACGTGCTGCGCTACGCCCAGGTTCGGGTGGCTGCCGAACCCCAGACCGAAGCCCCGACCGAAGCCGAGCCCGAGCCGGACGAGAACCCCGAGGAAGGCGGGGACTAGTGCCCACCTACGACTATCGCTGTCGCGCCTGCGGGCACGAGCTGGAGATGTTCCAGTCCATGAGCGAGGGTCCCAAGCGCAAGTGCCCCGAGTGCGGAGAGCTCAAGCTGCAGCGATTGATCGGGACGGGGGCCGGGATTCTGTTCAAGGGATCGGGGTTCTACGAAACCGACTACCGCTCCTCGTCCTACGAGAAGGACAAGGCAGCAGACAAGCCCGAAGAGAACAAGGCCAAGAGTGACAAGGCGGGAGCGGCGACACCGGCCAAGGACGCGAAGGTCACGCCTGCACCGAAGAAGGACAAGGGCTCCAGCAGCTCGTCCTGAGTCCCGGCCTACAGGAAGAGCTCGTGCACCAGCTCCGCGATCGCCGGAGTGTCGTGGTGACCAATGACACGGTCCGCCACCGGCTTGAGCTCCTCCATGGAGTTCTCCATCGCAACACCCAGGCCTGCGGCCTGGATCAGCGGCGTGTCGTTGCGCGCGTCCCCCACTGCTACGACCCGCTCAGGTGGGATACCGTAGGTGTCCTGTAGCAACCTCAGCGCCTCGGCCTTACCTCGACAGGGGGGCTGAAGATCCACGACCTGCATCAGACTTTGGCGGTGCTTGGGAAGAAACGACAGCGGAAAGTGGACGCTGTAGAGGTGATCCCCCACGGCCTCGGCGATCACATTGGAGTAGCTCAAGGACCCAGCTGCGTGCTCAGCCATGAAAGACACACGGATAACAAACTGCTGCTCGCGCAGGGCCTCCCGCTCCACATGCCGTACCCCGACCAGGCCCTCAAGGCTTGCGCGCTCGCGGTCGTTGCGTGGGTGGGCACAGAGCTTGTCGTCGGCGGTCATCAACAGAGTCATGTCGCCGCTGCGCTCGCCGTAGTCACAGGCCCTCTCCATGACGCGTTTGGACAGTGTGCGCTCCTCTATCAGGCGCTTCTCCACCGGGCAGTAGACCGCCGCGCCGTTGAAGACCATGGCCGGCCCCTTCAGGGAAAACTCCTCCAGCACGGGCAGGGTGGCGATCTTGGAACGACCTGTGACCACCATGACCAGGACGCCCTGGTCCTGAGCCGCATGCAAGGCGCTCACCACCTCAGGCAGGATCCGATCCTCGCCGGTAAGCAGAGTGCCATCCAGGTCCAAACAGATGGCCGCGTAGTTCGTGCTCGTCACGGGCCCATGATAGTCCCGGCAGCGTGCTACAGAGAACCCCCCCGTGCAGGTACCCCGGGAAAGCTGTATCCTGCTCTCTCGGCCCGCACGCCGCCGAGCCCCATTCGCCCTATGATCTCCCCCCGCCGCCTCGGTCTCTTCGCTTGCGTGGGCCTCCTGCAGTTGGGCCCCCTGGATGCCGGGCTTGAACACCTGGCCGGGGTGACCACGTGTTCGTGCGCCAGCGCGCAGCTGCCGCCCAAATCCGGCCGGGACTACTACGAGGAGACCACGCGCCACGGGTTCCGCATCCGGACCCCCAAGGACTGGAACTTCTTCCCCGACGAGCGCGGCAATCCCAACGTACTCGGCCGATACGTCCCCAAGCGCGACGGAGTCATGAGCCAGGAGGACGGCACACGCTTCGCCCCGACCATGTGGCTGCTGGTCTTTGACAAGACCTACGAGCCGCCAGCCATCCACAACCAGCGGGACGCCCAGCGGGCCGCGGTCACCTCCTACTACAAGACCCTGACGGAGTGGCTGAAGGGGCGCGACGTCGACCTGCAGACCAGTCTCACGATCACCGAATTCGATGTCCTCGACAAGGACGAGTCCAAGGTCAAGGGCACACTGGGTGGGCACGAGGTGCTGTATCTCGCCACAGGTGAATATCGTGGTGCCCGCGGTGAGAAGAACCCGGGGAGCCTGCATTTCTGGGCCAAGAGATTCGTGCTGACAGAGGACAAGGAGGTCGCCATCCTCTTCAGCGCCCCCACGGACAAGCGCGACTGGAGCAAGTGGCGCTCGCAGATCCGCAAGATTGCCGGCTCTTTCTCGCGCGTTGACCTTGAAGATCTGGACACGTCCTCGGTGAGCGGCAGCGGCGCCCGCGCCAAGAAGCATCGAGGGCTGCTGGAGATGGTCGGCGCCAACCCGGGCTGGGAGCTGCACGTCACCCCCAACTACTTCGTGATCTCCAACTCGGACGACAGCGAGTTCCTGAACGAGATCAAGAATCGCCTCGAGGCCATCCGCGAGCAGTACGAGATAGAGTTCCCCGAGGAGCTTGCCCTGGAGGCCTCCCAGGCTCAGGCGAAACGCCGCCGCGAGGCGCGCGACAAGGACCGGGATGGCGATGAGCCCGCACCCCCCGAGGCCGAGCAGACGGAGGTGGAGAGCGCGTCTCCGCGCGAGCTATCACGCTGCAGTGTGGTGCGCGTGTGCGACAGTCGCGAGGACTACATGCGCTATGGGGGCCCCCAGGGCTCGGCAGGTTATTGGTGGTCGGCCACCGAGGAGTTGGTGATCTACGACGACCAGGCCATCGGCGGTCGCCGCAACACCTGGGCCACCCTCAACCACGAGGCCTTCCACCAGTTCATCTACTACTTCTTCGCCAACCTCTCACCAGGCACCTGGTACAACGAGGGCAATGCCGACTTCTACTCCGGCTACAAGCTCAACTCGCGCCGCCACTACGAACTGGGTCGCTTTGATTGGCGCAACTCCACGATCAAGGCCGAGATCCGGGAGGACAAGAACGTGCCCCTCGAGTCCCTGGTTGCGGCAACCAAGGCCCAGTACTACGCCCGCGCACCCCTGGCCAACCCCCGTACGGGCCAGGAAGGCACCTTTTCGCGCTATCCCCACGGGTGGTCCTTCATGTACTTCCTGCGCACCGGCAAGGCCAACCGCGCCAAGAAATGGGAGTCCGATTGGGACGCGATTTTGCCCACCTACCTCGCTACCCTGATTGAGACTGGCGACCCGGAAGCGGCCAACGACGCAGCCTTCGCCGGGGTGGACTGGGCCAACCTGGAAGCCTCCTGGAGCGAGTACATCGTCCGCGGAAAGTAGCCCCGCCAGAACCGACACAACCAGCCGATGGACCACCCGCTGCCCTCCAGACCCTCGCCCCACATGCTGATCCCCCACCGCGCCCACCTCGCCTGCCTGCTCCTGCCTCTCGTCACCGCTTGCGTTGGCACGCGCGAGGCCGCCGACGCCACCCTGCGCATCTACGGCGAGTCGGGTTCCGAGCTTGGCGTCTGCACGTCCTACGGCCTGGTCTTCCTGGGGCGCACGGTGCGAGCCGGCGACATCGAGGTCGAGGCCCACTTCGGTGACGGCTCCAACCTCGAGTCCACGGTGGTCGAGCCTATCGGTAACGGCTTGTACACCGCTGAGACAGAGATCCGCCTGCCCTCGGTACGCCTCAAGTTCCACGATCCCAAGCCGGGCGACGAGCTTATCCTGCGCGGCCGCACCGAAGACGGTGCCTGGGAGGAAGAGGTGACTGTCCACGCGGATGAGCACATCCACGGTCTCCTTATCACGGCCCCTGGGGTCATGCTACGTCGCGATGACCAGGTGGGCGCCGGGGTCTTCTGGTCCAACCCGTTCGATTCCAACGACCGACGCCTGATCGGATTGGTCTCCGCGCGCATCCGGATCGAGGACAAGACCTATCTGTGTGTGCTGGGTCCCCGTGACCTGTGGCGACTGGTGACGCACCGTCGGGATCACCTGCGCCGCAAGCCCTGGGTCTACCGCGAAGACATCATGTAGAGCGGCCCGGCCGGCTAGCGTCGCCAGAAGCCTGGCACGCACAGGGCCACGAGCGCATAGAACTCCAGGCGCCCGAGGATCATGAACAGGCTCAGGACAACCTTCACCAGGTCGTGGAAGTGGTCGTAGTTCTGGGTGCCGCCCACAAGATGCAGGCCGGGGCCGATGTTGTTCAAGGTGGCGAGCACGGCTGAACCCGCGGTCTCCAGGTCCGTGCCAAAGGCCGTCAGGAACAGGGTCCCCCCCATGAAGACAAAGACCCACAGGGCAAAATAACCCGTCACCGAGGCCACCACGGGCTCGCCCAGAGCCTCGCCGTCCATGCGTATCGACTGTACGGCGCGCGGCCGTACGAAGCGCCTCACGCCGCCGAGCGCGGCCTTGGCCACGATCATGATGCGCACCATCTTGATGCCGCCGCCCGTCGATCCGGCACAGGCGCCGATGACAGCCAATCCCATGCACAGCACACGGCAGAACTGGGGCCAGGCGTCAAAGTCCGCCGTGCCATAGCCGGTGCTGGTCTGCATGCAGACCACCGTGAACGACGAGTCCCGAACGGCCTGCCAGAAGTTGCGGTAGTCGCGGAGGTTGCCCGTCGCGTCCTGCGCCAATCCATTGCTGCCACCATCCAGCCAGAGCACGGTGGCGATGAGCAGGGTGGCACCCAGGGCGATGCCCGCATAGGCCATGGCCTCCGAGGACCCCAGGAGGGAACGCCAAAAGGGCCGGGGGCCCACCCGCAGGAGCTTGTCGTACAGGGCGAAGTTGAATCCACACAGGAACATGAAGGTGGTCAGGATCACCTCCACCGGCACCGAGTCAAAGTACCCCACGCTGGCCGAGTGGTTGGAGAAGCCACCGGTGGCTATCGTGCCGAACGTGTGCAGCACCGAATCGAAGAGGCTCATGTTGCCCACGAATCTCAACAGGACGCATTCGATCACACTGATCCCCACATAGATGCGCATCAGCATCAGGGCCGAGTCGTGCACGCGCTGGTGGGCCGCCTCACGATCCACCCCCGGCACCTCGGAACGGAACAGGCTGCGGCCTCCCGTGGGGAACAGAACCACGAAGACCATCACGATCCCGAAACCACCGAGCCAGTGGGTAAAGGAGCGCCAGAAGGCCACGGCGTGGGACATTCCATCAATCTGTCCCGAGGACATGACCGTGGAGCCGGTGGTGGTGAATCCCGAGACCGATTCGAAGAACGCGTTGACCCAGGAGTCGAAGGTGCCCGTGAAGAGATAGGGCACGGCGCCAGCCAGCCCCGCCACAAGCCAGCTCAATCCCACGACCGCCAATCCCTCACGCCGATAGAAGCGCGTGTTGTCGACCTTGCTGGCCGCACTGGGATCAGCCGCCGCGGCAGCCGCAAGCCTCAGGCGCTCGGCCCGACCGTGCAGCACCAGAAGCGCACCGGGAACCGCCGTCGCCAGGGCAGCCAGGACGAAGGCCCAGGCCTCTTCCGCTTCGCCGTATCCCCAGCCCACTGCGGCGGGGACAAGCAGGAAGCCCGCCACGATGAGAATGACGAAGCCCAGCAGGCGATGGACGGCCTGAAAGTTCATGGAATCCCGTGCGCTAGTCGCGGAACAGTTTCTCGATGGCCTCGTGGGTGCCGGGCAGGACGAAGAGTATCACCCGGTCTCCGCGGTGGATGGTCGTGTCGCCACGGGCGATCTTGACCGAGTCGTCGTGGATGACGGCTCCGATCACCGCGCCTTTGGGCAGTCCCAGCGCCTTGACCTTGATGGGCTCAGGGAAGGGGGCCAGCAGCTCGAGCACCTCGGCCTTGCCCTCCGCCAGCACACTGATGGTGGCCGGGGAGCCGGCGCGCACGAAGCGCAGGATCTTGCTGGCGCACAAGAGACGCGGTGAGACGGCCTGGTCCAGCCCAAGCAGGTCGTAGACCGTGGTGTAGGACCCCTTGTTGATCAGAGCCACCGAACGGTTCACGCCCTGGGCCTTGGCCAGCTGGCAGGCGATCATGTTGTTCTCATCGTCCTTGGTGGTCGCCACGAAGACGTTGGCCTCACCCACCCGCTCCTCGGAGAGCAGGTCGAGGTCCGTGGCATCGCCCTCGATCACCATGACAGAGTCATCCACCTCGGCAGCGAGCAACCTGGCCTTCACGGGGTCGCGCTCGATCACACGCACGCTCAGGCCGGGCACCTTGGACAGGGTACGGGTCAGCTGGGAGCCCAGGCTGCCTCCTCCCATGATCACAGCCGCCCGGCTCCAGGGAGCGGTCTCACCGGCCATGCGCTCAAACGCATCGCAGTCGCGAGCCGCGCCGATGATGAACAGCTGGTCCTTTACGGCCAGGGTGTCCTCCCCCGTGGGGATGAACATCTTGCCACTGCGGTTCACGGCGACCACGAGCACGCCCGAAGGCAGGCGCAGGTCCTGCAGAGGCTCGGCCGTCAGCTCGCTCTCCTCGCGCAGGGGGAAGCGGCGCAGATAGACGCGGCCCTCTGCGAAGGACTCCACCTCCAGAGCGTGGTGTTGGCGCACCATCTCGACGATGAAGTTGGCGGCCAGAACCTCGGTGGAGAGGACGACATCGAAGCCCAGGGCCTGCTTGTAGAAGAACTCGTAGCCGTCCAGCGGACGCATGTCGTGCAGGCGCAGGATCACCCGGCTGGCCCCCAGCTGCTTGGAGACGTGTGAGGCCAACATGTTGACCTTGTCCTGGTCGGTAACCGCCACCACCAGATCCGCCTTGGAGGTACCGGCCTGATTCAACACCCCGGCGCGCGTGCCATCGCCCACGATGGCCTGCACGTCCAGGGACTCGGTCAGGGTCTGGGCCTTGACCGGATCCTTGTCGACGATGGTGACGGCGTGCTTCTCCTGGCTCAGAATCTTGGCCAGATAGCGACCGACCTCGCCCGCTCCGACGATGACGATGTTCATCGTCGCGAACACTAGGACCCCGGCATGAGAAATGGAAGTGGTAGAAACCGGAGGCCGCTGAAGACCCTCTGAGGGCCCCCCATAGGCAATCAGAGGCCCTCAAGGGCACTGCGCCGCACACCGCAGGCCCTTGGCTGCCCCTTCGGGGGGGGGTAATGTGCGCCAGTGATTCTCCTTTTGGACAATCGGGACTCCTTCACCTTCAACCTGGAGCACGCCCTCCAGGCTCTGGGGGCCGAGGTCCAGACCGTACGCAGCACCGACCTGGACCCGAGCCAGGCTCTGGAGCTGGGTTCCGCGGGCATCCTGATCGGCCCGGGTCCAGGGACGCCCCAGGGCGCGGGTTGCATCGAGGCGTTGGTGCAACGACTGCTCGACCCGGAGCACCCACCCGTTCCGACTCTCGGCGTCTGCCTCGGTCACCAGGCCCTGGCCACGGCCACGGGGGCACGGCTGGTGCGCGCACGGGAGCTCCTCCACGGGCAGACCCGGGCCGTGGAGCACGACGGTCTGGGTCTCTTTGAGACGCTGCCCAATCCCCTACACCTCACGGGGTACAACTCCCTGGTTGTGGACGAGGACACGCTGGCTGAAGAGTGGCACATCAGCGCACGCAACGAGGCGGGCGAGATCGAAGCCCTGCGCCACAGCGCACGTCCCCTGATCGGAATCCAAGCGCATCCCGAGTCCATCCTGGCCCTGGAGAGCGGTGGTCTGGAATTGCTACGGGCCTTCGTGGACCGCTGCAAGCAGCCACGCCTCTAGGACCTGTCCGGCCCCAAGGCGTCGGTCCACTCCGGCCAGGGGCCCGAGCTGGGCCGCCGCTCTTCTCCGTCGCGGGTCTTGAGCAGTCCCCGGGTGAGGAGCAGGTAGAGGGGTTTGCCCGTCCGACGCCAGAGCGCCGACGTGCCCGTACGCGGCAGACCGTGGAACGGACCGTGCTGCTCCGGCTCACCCGCAGGTCCCCGGCCATCCCGTGTGTACCGGCGACGGTGCTTCTGCAGGTGACGCAGATCGTCCTGCACCCGCGAACGGAACAGCGCCCCCTGACCGGCATGCACCGAGGCCAGCTGGAAGTCGATGAGCGCCGGACGCCCATCGGGCTGCACCAGGATGTTCTGCTCCTTGTGCAGGTCGTTGTGGCACACGCCATGCTCGTGGAGGGCGAGGACCAGGCCGTCCAACAGGTCGAAGAAATCCCGGGGCAGGACCCGCGCCCGATGGAGGGGCTCGCCGCTGATGTGCTCGCGCAGGAGAATGGAAGCCGCACGCTTCCCCTCGGCCAGGGACGCCCACGGTTCGGGATCCACGACCCTGGGGACCCCCGCCAGCCCCGTCAGGACGCCCAGGGAGCGGCGCTCCCTGGCCATGAGGTGCCGCGCCAGGAGTGCGCTCCCCGGCAGGCGCGAGCCCGTGGCCAACCGCCGGACCACCCGCTCCTCCCCCCGCCCGAGGAGTTCCACACTCCCCAAGAGGTCGCTCTTTAGCTCGGTGATGATGTGCACTTCGTCCACGGACGCTACCGTACCCCAGCGCGCGTGCTCCAGCGACCGCCCGACCCATGACTCCCGTCCCTTCCGCTCCCACCGACACCACCGGCCGCATCGTCTGCCGCGGCATCAAGCGTCGGTTTGGCGACAAGCAGGCCCTGAAGGGCATCGACCTCGAGGTGGGACCCGGAGGCATCACAGGGCTACTCGGCCCCAACGGCAGCGGTAAGAGCACTCTCATGCGCTGCCTCACAGGCCTCATCCGACCGGATGCGGGTCACGCCGAGGTGGCTGGCCTCGAGGTTCGCGGGGACGGCGCCGACGTCCGCGCGCGACTGACCTATTCACCGGGCGAGCTGCATCTGTACGGCGAAATGCGCGGGGACGAACACCTCCGTTGGTTGTTGCGCGGGCGGGACGCCAGCGCCCAGACCCGCGCCCTGGAGATGGCCGGACGCTTCAACCTGCCGCTCACGCGCAAGGTGCGCGGCTACAGCCACGGCATGAAGCGTCAGCTGTGTTTCGCCGCCGCCATGGCACCCGATGTACGCCTGCGCATCCTGGACGAGATCACCGATGGCCTGGATCCCAGTCGGCGCGGGCAGGTTCTGGAGGCACTGCGCGAGGATGCCGACAGCGGCACCACGCTGCTGCTCTCCTCGCACCATCTGGGTGAGGTGGATCGCGCCTGCGATCGCATGGTCTTCCTGAACGAGGGCGAGCTGATTGCGGATGAGTCCCCGACCTCTGTGCTCGAGCGCACCTCGCGCCTGGTTCACCTGACCTACGCCGAGGCACTGACCGAAGAGCAGCTGACGCGCCTGCAGAACCCCGCAGTCGAGCGCATCCAACCCTCGGGTGAGCGCGTCAGCGTGTGGCTTCGTGCAAGCGACCCGCGGGAGTTCCTGGCCGCCCTGGCCCAGGAGACCGACCTGCAAAGTCCACGGCGCATCGAGTACGGCAGCCTGTCCCTGTCCCAGATGTACACGGACATCTACGGAGTACGAGGCGTCTGATGCGCTTGTCCCGGGACGCACGCAACTACCTCCTCTTCGGGACCATGCTGTTCGTGGTCCTGGAGGCGCTCTTGGCGGTGGCCATCATCTGGTGGCCGAGCTTCTCGGAGAACACCGGCGCCCTGAAGCGCCTGGCCGCGCCCCTGCCCATGCTCGCCGACCAGCTGAACCTGATCGACATGATCGGCGTGCCCGCCTACGTGGTCGCCCAGCACTTCTTCAAGGGCTGCAACACCCTGGGCGCCGCGGCCGCCGTGCTGCTCGCCATGAACGCGGTGGCCGGCGAAGCCCAGCGAGGAACCATGGAGCTGTGGCTCTCGCGGCCCGTCACCCGCCGGCGCCTGTTCACCGAACGCTACCTGGGGGGGATGGCCGCCGTCTGCGTGCCGGTACTACTCACCACGCTCACCATCCCCGCGCTCCTGACCCTGGTGGACGAGACCATGGGCTACTGGGACCTGACCCTGTGCGCCCTGCACCAGTGCCTATTCCTCGGCGCCCTGTACAGCGTGACCCTGTGGCTCTCTGCCTTGGGAAGCCAGCCCCTCAAGATCGGCTTTGTCATGCTGTTCGCGTGTATCGGCGAGTTTGCCCTCTACATGGTGAAGACCCTGACCCACTACTCGGTGTTCCGTCTGGTGGACATCGAGGCCTTCGCCGAGGTCCTGTCGACGAGTGCCCTCGACCCGGTACAGGCTGGCTCGCTGCTGGCCATCAACGTGGTGGCCTACCTGGGCGGCCTGCTCGCCCTGGAGCGACGGGTACCGTGAATCCTCTGCGTCTCAGCGCACGCGCCCGGGCCGACCTGCTGCGAGCCCGCGCGCAGGCTCAATCGGCGGAGGCCTGCGGGCTCCTGGTGGGCTTGCGTTCGGTGGATGAATCCCTGGTGCTGCGCGCGGTGCGTGTGCGCAACCGTGCGACCGGGGAACGCTTCAGCCTCTGCCCAGGGGGCTGGATGCGTGTGGAGCGAGCAGCCCGACGGCAGGGCCTGGACGTGCTCGGTCCCTGGCACTCCCACCCTGACCAACCCGCCATTCCCAGCCAGCGGGACCTCGCCCACGGGTGGCACGAACGGCCCAACCTGATCGTTGGAACCGATGGCATCCGGGGTTGGTGCGACCAGCGCGAGCTCCCTGTCCGACCCGCCTGATAGCGGTTGGACAAGGGCACCCGGCGGTGCGTAGCCTGAGGCCATGACCTCCGACCCGGATCCCACGCCCAGGCGGCCCGACCTCATCCTGCTGGACGTGATGAGCACCCTGGTCTACGACCCGTTCCGGGTGGAGATGCCCGCCTTCCTGGGTCTGAGCTTTGAGGAGCTGCTGGAGCAGAAACACCCGCACGCCTGGGCCGAGTTTGAGACCGGAGCGATCGACGAGGAGGCGTTCTACCTGAAGTTCTTCCGAGATGGCCGCGCCCTGGACGGCCCCGGGCTCAAGGTCGCCATGGCCGAGTGCTACGACTGGCTGCCCGGCATGCAACAACTCCTCACACGGCTGACGGAGTCGGGGATCCCCATGCACGTGCTCTCCAACTACCCGCTCTGGTACGAGGAGGTCGAGCGGGCCACCGGCCTCTCGCGCTGGGTCCCCTGGACTTTCGTTTCCTGCCACACGGGCCGCCGCAAGCCCGCGCCGGAGGCCTTCCTGGAACCCGCGCGACAGCTCGCGGTGCGGCCCGAGGCATGCCTGCTGATCGACGACAGCCCCGAGAACGTGGCCGCCGCCCAGGCCCTGGGAATGGACGCCATCTCCTTCAAGCATGCCGGAACCCTCACCCGGGACCTCGTGGCCCGCGGTCTACTCGGGGAATGAGCCCCCGGAGCCAAGACGGCCACGGCGTCGAGCGTCTATGCTCAGGCCCCATGGCCGTCCCACCACCCCATCCACCCCATCCACCCCACACGGTCCGGCTGAGGCTGATCCGAGCTCTACGGGGTGTCGACGGTCCGCCTCTACTCAGGGTGCACCTGCTCCTGACACTGCTCAGCGCCCCGCTGCTCCTCTGGCGTCTGGGAGAGGTGCCTTTCCTACACGGTGATGAATCCCTGTATGTCGCTTCGGCCTTTGATTCGTTCAAGAGCGGTCGATTCTGGATCCCCACCCTGGACGGCGATGCATTCTTCGTGAAGGCGCCACTCTCCGTGTGGTTGTTCGCTTCTGCTCACGCCCTCGTGGGCCCCGGGATCCTCGCCGGGCGCCTGATCTCTGTGTTGGCGGCTCTCGCCACCGTTCTCGTCGTGGCTCAGCTTGCGGGCCGCCTCTTCCGTTCGCGTCTGGCCGCCCTCGTGGCGGGACTCGTGCTGGTGTTGAATCCCGCCTACCTCTACACCCACTGCGCGCGATGGGCCGAGCCGGATTCCGTGGCGATACTGTTTTTTGCACTGACCGCGCTGGCATACGACGTGGCCAGTGAGCGTCGCTCGGCCCGCTGGTTGCTCCTCGCGGGAGTTTGTGCTGGCTTGTGTGCCATGGCCAAGAGCCTGCTCGTGGGTGTCTTGCCCCTGGCCGCTATCGGCCTAGTGGATCTGCTCCCTGGCCGACGCTTTCTCGGCTGGATTCGATGGAGTGGGGCAGTCGTCGGGATGCTGGCCATCGTCGTACCGTGGCACCTCTCCGCCTGGAGCTTGTACGGGGAGGGTTTTGTCGAAAGCTACCTGTTCGACCAGACCCTCTCACGCATGGATGCCGCGCCCGGCGAATCACGCTGGACGCCAGCACAGGTGCTGACGGTCTTCCACGCCTTGCTGCCCTTCACCCTGCTGGGTATGTGGGTAGTCGGCAGGCCGGAAGCCGGACCGCGGGGAGAGGGGGCACGGCCGGGGATGTTGGCTCTCACCTGGTTGCTGATCATGGCGCTGGCCATCTCTGCGGTCAGCTCGCGCCTCCCCTGGTGGGTGCTACCGGCCTACCCGGCCCTGGCCCTGCTGACTGCCGCAGGGGTCATCCATACGCTACGCCGCGGTGGTTGGTGGCTGACAATCCTCGGGGGGACGTGCCTGATCAGCTCTTTGGGTTGGCGCATCGATCCGGCCTTCGATCCACACGCCTACTCGGCAGTGCGGGCAGCAGATGACCTGACCCTCGTCCCCTGGGCTCCGATCTGGTCATTGCCGATCCTCTTGGTGCTGGCCGTGCTCGTGACCCGCTTCACGAGTGCCTGCACACGCGGGCCCCTCCTACTCGCACCGGCGGTGGTGGTCATGGCACTCGAGGCCATGGGGCCCCTGACCCGGGAAGTCCAGCCGAGTCCGGTCGGTAGCCTCACTGCTGAGCTCGATGCCGGCGGACACCTGAATGCGAACGCCCTGTACCTGGGCCCGGTCCTGCCCTCTGGGGCCGAACGCACACACCTCGAGCTGGCCTACGCCGGTGCCGGAGGAGATTTCCGCATCGCTGATGACACCCGCCTCCTGGAAGAGGCCCGTGGTGAGGGGATTGATCACCTGATTGTGCCCTCCAGTTTTCTGGCGAGGCTACGGGCGGACCTCGGCAGTGACTGGTCACCGCTCGCTATGGTTCGGACCGCCTGTGCACAATACGGGGCACAATCGGACTGGATGGTCGTACTGGCACGCTCCACAGAGCCACTGCAATCCGTGTCCACCGATCGCCTCTTCGAAGCGCTCACATCTGGCACGGATGCTGAGCGTGTGGAGGCTGCCGAAGGTCTGGCAGCCACGGCCCCCCCGGGCGCAGTCAATGATCTGATTCAGTGCGCAGCCGATGCGCAGGGTGCCGCACGCGTGTCCACGCTACAGGCTCTCGCCTACCTGTCGGGCCCCCACTGGAAGAGTGAGGAGAGGCGTGGGCTGAGAGACCTCCTGCAAGCAGTGCCCGCAAAGAGGGTCGAGTCGATGCTCATTCTGGCTGCGCTCGCGCGCTGCGGCGACAGCCCATCTCTCGAGCGCTTGCGTACCGCTGCCGGTCGCCGACCCCGCGTGGCCTCGCGTGAGCCCAGTATCCTACGCTTGGTGTTTGCAGACGATTTCTGTGGTGCACTGGGTGCCCTCGCAGATGACGAGGGCAGCCTCCCACCACTTTCGGGCATCCAGTTGTGGCGCGCCCTGGGTGCCGCACGTGTTTGGGCGGGAATCGACGAACTCTTCGCTCACGAAGACCCTGCGACGAGGGCCCTGGCCATCGACCTCGTGGCCCCTATCGATGGTCGGGTGGTACGCACGCCCCCACCCTTGAAGAAGTGGCTGCGCGCCCGACTACAAGAACTGGCCCAGTCGGCCGGGGACCAGGCTGTACGCGACGAGGCCCTGGCCCTCGCGCGCAAGAACAGCCCCGGCATCTGGGTGGCCTGGGTAGCTCCGGGAACCTCCAAGAACCCGAGCGCAAGACCCCTGGACTAGCGCACGTATCCGAGCGCGCGCAGCCTCTCAAGGACCTTGGGATCCATATCGCTGTCGGAACCCGGACTGACCAGGGGCTCCTTGAGGCGCGAAAACCAGTCCCGGGCGAAGGCTCGCATCGAATCAACTTCAGCTGGTTGCTCGGCCGCCAGATCGCGACTCTCTTCAGGATCCGAGCCGATGTCGTAGAGCTCGAGGGTGTCCAGGTCCAGGTTCAGGATGCCCTTCCAACGCCCCCGGCGCATGGCGATATTGACGTGTCCATAGCGGTCCACATCGGGGCCATAGTGGACCATCTGATTGAACCGGTTGGCGCAGATGCGTAGTTCATCCTTGCCCTCTGCAATCACCCCCAACAGGTTCCTGCCCCGAAGGCCTACCACCGACTGATCCATGTAGTGCATCAGTGTCGGGAAGATGTCGATCACGCTGACGTTGGAGGAAATCCGACTCCCCGTGCTCTGTCCGGGAAAATGGATCAACAACGGAACATGGACAAGTTCCTGGTAGAGCGTGCGATGGTGTAACCAGCCTCCGTGTTCGAAGAGCTCCTCGCCATGATCCGAGGTGAACACAAACAGGGTCGAATCCCACATACCCCGTTCGCGCAGCACCTCTATCAGTGCGCCGGTATTGGCATCACCCCAGGCAACCCCAGCGTCATACAGGTTGTCCAGAATCCCGCGCATCCCCTCCAGCACCTGGATGGCTTCGCTCTGCCTGGAGTCGTTGTCGGTCGAGCCCAGCGGAAGTCCTGCATCAAAATCCACCTGCGACAGGGTGCGCATCTGGCGCAGCTGTTTCTGGACTTGCTTGCGCTGGAGCTGGCTGACCTGACCGAAGCGCTCCTGAATACTCACCGGTGACTTGTAGGGGCGGTGCGGTTCGGTGCTGTGGATGTAGAGAAAGTGGTTCTTGTCGGGATGGGCATCGAGCCACTCCTCCACCGCTTCAAGCTGAACCGCATGCCCACTCATCTCGTCGGTCAGAAGGTGGTCGTAGCCGCGGTCGAGTCCAGATGCTCCCGCGCCAAAGGGGTTCGTGACAAAGCCGGCAGTCTTGAAGCCCAGCTCGCTCATGCGGAGCGGTAGCGTCTCAATCTCCGGTGCCAGAACCTGGCCACTGGCCAGCACGCGGTGCTCGATAGGAAGTGTGGAGGTCATCAGGCCAACCACGGAGGGTAAGGTCCACGGGGCAGCGCCGCTTGCGGCATCGAACACGAAAGACTGCTCCGCGAGGGCGTCGATATTGGGAGAGGTGGAGCGCTCATAGCCGTACAACCCCAGCCTGTCCGCGCGCAGAGTGTCCACGAGAACAACGACCACGTGCATCCTAGCGGGTGCCGGAGCCACCCCCTCGGGTAACTCCACCCGCTCCGCCCCGGGAGGGGGAGCACAGGCCGCATAGAACAGCAGCCCCGTGAGGCCCTGAAAACAAAACCTCACTCTGCGTAACCCAGACCCCTCAAGGCCTCCAGGCGGTTGGCGCGTTCCTCGCTATTGAGCAGACCACCGGTGGGCGAGACGTCTCGCGGCGTGAAGGGCAACTCGAAGCTGGACACTTGCTTGAGCCAGCCCTTCAGACGCGACTCACGAAGCATTCGGGCCTCCGGGTCTTCCAGTTTGGTCTCGATGCCATTCGAGACACTGAAAAACTCCGTGGCGAGGGTCCCCTCTTTACTTGGCCTGAAGTGAAGCAATGTCAGATCCGTTGCTGTGCGCAGTCCGACAACCGTGAAGCCGCGCGCGCGCTTACGCTCCATGAAAAGTTCCAGGCCATCGCGCCGGTCCCCCGCGAGCACTGGTAGCAGACTCCCCCCGTCCAGTTCGGGTGGGTCCCCCACCCCCGCCAACTCAAGGAGGGTCGGCGTCACATCGAGCACACTGACAAGCACGTCACTAGCGGCCATATGTGGTCCGGGAGTACCCTCAGGTAACTTCAAGACAAAGGGGATACGCACGCACGGCCCGAACAGGTCCTGCCCATGTCGGAACCAGGCTCCGTGTTCACCCAGCGATTCACCATGATCCGCATGGAACAGGATCGCTCCGCTCTCGTAGAGGTCAGCTTCCTTCAAACCAGCGACCAGTCGACCGATCTCCTCGTCGCAGTAGGCGATCTCTCCATCGTAGCGACTGAGGTAGTCGTTCAGGTCAAGGGTGTCACGGAACTGGTAGTCGGGAATCAGGTCCCGACTCAACTCCTTGGCCGGCCCATGGGGGAAGCGTTCCGCAAACCCCTCCGGGGGCGTGTAGGGCCCATGGGGGTCGATCAGGTGCACCCATAGGAACAGCGGCTTGTCACTGTCGCGCGCCGCGAGCCAAGCAAGCACACGATCCACGGTCGCACCGGCCTTGCGTTCGTAGGACTCTCGGTTGGGTTCCTTGTCCGGTAACAAATCGTCGAAGTGATCAAAGCCCTGGTTCAGGCCAGACAACTCCTGGGTGAGCACGTAGTTGCTCACAAAGGCGGCACACTCATAGCCTCGCGAGACGAGATACTCGGGAAGACTGAACAGGGATTCATCCAGCAGAGTGCAGTTCTGCCTAACCCCGTGGTGGTGGGCATAGAGACCAGTCAGCGCCGAGGCCATGCTTGGCGCGGTCGACGGGCGCGGGGCAACCGCATTGTCAAACCGTATTCCCTCCGCAGCGAGGGCGTCAATATGGGGTGACACCGGCTTTTCGTAGCCGTAGCAACCCAGGTGGTCTGCCCGCAGGGTGTCCACGGTGAGGAGAACCAGGGGCGGCAATATCCGGTCATCGGCTTGGCTACAAGCATCCAGCAACGCCGTCAGGCCCAACAAGAGAATCACCTGCAAGTTCGTCATGGGGAAGTGACTTGTGAAGCCTATTGTGAATGATATGCATCGGATCGAGCCTGAGACCAATAGAAATCTCCAGATTCCCGGGGTTGGCTTTAGTCTACTGTAGAGCGTCCTGTACTCGCGCTATCTGATGAAATACACCCGGCCAGAGCTCCCCCCTCGATCACTCACGGTGTTCTTCCCCTGTCACAATGAACAAGGGAACGTCGAGCGCGTCACTCGTCAAGCCGTGGAGATCGGACGTCGGATAACGGACGACCTGGAGGTGCTTATCGTGGACGACGGCAGCCGGGATCGGACGGGAGAGATCGCCGCTGCCCTGGCTGAAGAGATATCGGAGGTGCGCGTTGTCAGCCATGAGGTGAATCGCGGGTACGGAGCCGCCCTGCGGAGCGGCTATCGGGCGGCCACCAAGGATTGGATCTTCTACACCGACGGAGATGGGCAATTCGACCTGGGTGACCTGCCCGGGGTTATTGAAGGACTTGGAGATCACGACATCTTCAGTGGTGTTCGGAGCAATCGTCAGGATTCCCTCCTACGCAAGATCAACGCCCACCTCTGGAATCTCCTGATCTGGGCCGTCATAGGGCTGCGCCTGAGGGATATCGACTGCGCCTTCAAGCTGATGCCCGCCAATTTCATCCACTCGATAGAGATCAAAAGCGACGGGGCAATGGTGGATGCGGAGGTGCTGTTCCTGGCCGCTCACACGGGCCTCGATATCCAACAGTCATCCGTACGACACCTACCACGCTCTGCGGGCGAATCCTGTGGGGCCAAGCCGGCAGTCATCCTGCGTGCGCTACGGGAGGTCTTCACGATCCGCAGACGATTGCGACGCCGCACTCCCGGGCCAGCAAAGGAGTAACAGAGGCCGCTCCCGGGCTCGCTCCTGGCCTAGTCTGGGGGGGTCCCGCGCGGTCCAAGAGCCTGCTCGGCACGCCGCAGCTGCATGCCCAAGCCCGCTGCAATCTCACGCGCGGCGGGGTCCTTGGCCCGGTTGCGCTGTTCGAGTGGATCCTCTGTGAGGTTGTAGAGTTCCGTCCACTGCGGGAAGCCAGGGTATTCGATCCATTTCCACTCCTCCGTTCGCAGGCAGAAGTTCGTTGGTAGGAAGGATGGAACGTGCTCGAGGTGATCGAGGTAGAACTCGAATACAGCACTATCGCGCCACTTTGGCGGGTCAGTCCCGGCGAGGAGCGGCACCAGGCTACGACCCTGGACACCTTGAGGGACCTTCAGGCCCACAAGTTCGAGCAGTGTCGGTGCCAGATCGATATTGAGCACCATCTGGTTCACGCGCAATCCTGGCTGGATGGTGCGCGGATAACGCATCAACAAGGGGACGCGCAGAGCCTCCTCATAGGCGTTACGTTTACCCACCTGGCCGTGGTTCCCTATGCACATGCCATTGTCACTGGCGAAGACCACCAGGGTGTTGTCCCCGATCGCCGAGTTGTCCAAGGCTTGGAGAATGCGCCCAACGGAACGGTCGACTCCGTGTATGACACGGAAGTAGTCGCGTTCGCGCTGCTCGTCGTCGCCACGTCTACCCGGCCAACCCGAGGGCTTTCGTGATCCTGAGGGTGCGGACCATTCAGCGGGCAGATGGTAGTCCTGGGGTTCCTCGTCGGCCTCCCTTGCCAGCTCCTCAAACTCGTGAGGCAGAGGGAATGGTGGTAGCGCATCCGCATTGGCCGGGCGTATCAGAGAGGCGTCCTTGAATAGTCGGCGATCTGAGCGCCCCGGGATCTGGGGCCTGTGGGGCCCCTTGAATCCGAGCACGAGTAGAAAGGGTGCCTCGCGCTCCCTGTTGAGAAACTCAAGAGCGAAGTCCGTTGCCACCTCATCCACCCACCCTGATCTCTCGACCTCCTCGACGTTCGAAGCGGACCCCACCAGGAATGTGTTGGAGTTGTAGTTGCCTTGGCCGACGTAGCTGGCGGTGTAACCGAAGCCGGGCCTGGCTCCCGCCTCATCCCCCATGTGCCACTTGCCCACATAGGCACTGTCATAGCCACCTTCGGTCATCACCGATGCAAAGGTGGGTAGGTCGGCTGGGAACCTGGCGCGATTGACGAGAACCCCGTGGGTGCGCGCATACCGACCCGTGAGGTAGCTGGCCCTCGATGGAGAGCAGAGCGAGGTCGTGACGAAGGCCCGACTGAAGCTGGCACCCTCGGTCGCCAACCGGTCCAACGCAGGTGTTTGTGAGAAGGCGTGCCCCTCGAACCCCATGGTGCCCACCGCCTGATCGTCACTGATCAGGACAATCACATTCGGGCGCTCCACCTGGCCAGCTGGAAGATGGACACCGGTGAGAGCCGAAAGGAGAATCAGATGGAGCAACATTTCTCAGGACACTTGCTTTGCAGTAGTGTACCTCACGGTCAAAGGCTCAACGCAACTTCCAGGACACTCCAAGTTGGTCGGCACCGGGAAACGATGGAACTCAACTGCCTAGCTTGCCGCTCTACCCTGAGGGCTTCAGAGGAGGAACTGGTCTGTACCGGTTGTAAGCGCACCTACCCCGTCCTGAACGGGGTGCCTGTGGTGCGTGAGGGGCACACCGATTTCCAGGAATACTACGACCTCGAGTATACGGATGAGTCTTTCCACGAGGAGGACACGGAGATCAAGCTGCGCAAGATCTTCCGCATCATGCCCGAGGGTCTCGAGGTAGAAAGCATGATGGACCTGGGCTGCGGCACGGGCCTCATCGGTACCGCTGTAGCCGAGCAGCTGGGTTGCAGTCAGATCGTGTTCGCAGACCTATCGACGGCGGCCATGGCAATGATCAAGAGCGACGGCATGAAGCTCGTGACCAACGCAGAGGAAATCCCACTCCCCGACTCGAGCTTGGACATGACCATCATGGCCGATGTCCTGGAGCATCTTCCAGACCCCGAGCAAGCCCTCCGCGAACAGCGGCGCCTGACCCGTTACCTGCTACTGAAGCTACCACTCGATGGCGCCGTCCTGCGCCGCGTCTACATTGGCATGCTCCAGCTGCGGTATGGGGAGGACTACTGGAAGAAGGTTTACGGACACGTCAACCGGTACACACGCAAGACCCTGCTGGCTGCACTGGACCGGCACGGCTTCGAACCTCTCGTCGTCGATGTTTCCGATGAACCGTCCAAATCGGCCACCCCGTTCGAGAAGCTCCTACACGCTATCCAGACTCTGGGGTCCAAGCTGCTCCCTTGCAGTTGGTTCGAGCTGCTCTTTGGTGGCGACATCACGATCGTCGCCGAGAACCGAGACCGCACCACAGACTGAGCGGGACTTCGAGGCCTTCCTGGAACCCGCGCGACAGCTCGCGGTGCGGCCCGAGGCATGCCTGCTGATCGACGACAGCCCCGAGAACGTGGTCGCCGCCCAGGCCCTGGGAATGGACGCCATCTCCTTCAAGCATGCCGGAACCCTCACCCGGGACCTCGCGGCCCGCGGTCTGCTCGGGGAATGAGCCCCGGGGTCAAGACGGCCATGGCATCGAGCGTCTATGCTCAGGCCCCATGACCGTCCCAAGCCCGCATCCACGCCGCGCAGCCCGACTTGAGCTCGCCCGAGCCCTGCTGGGCCTCGCCGGTCTACCCCTGCGCCTGGGCTGGTTCGCCCTGACACGCGGGCGCTGGAAGAGGCGGCTGGCCGTGCACCTCGACGATCCCACGCCCGCTCTGGAAGCTCCCCCTCTCCCGGCACGCGTCTCCTTCCCGGAGCGCCCCCTGCGGATCTGCCTCTCCTGCGGCGAGACCTCCAGCGCAGGCCACGCGGCACGGGTAGCCGAGGCTCTGCGGGACGTGTGCCGCGAGGCGGGCGCAGCGCCACCGGAGTTGTTCGGGCTCGGACCCACTGCCCTAGCCGAGGCAGGTGTGGATTGCATCGCGGACCCGACCGCCGCGGCCACCATGGGCGGGCAGGGCGTCTTCAAGGAGATCCCCTTCTACCTGGACGTGATGGAGGCCGCCGCGCAGTCCTTCGCCGATCGCAGGCCCGACGCCTTCGTGCCAGTGGATGCACCCGCCCTGCATCTCCCCTTGGCGCGCATCGCCCGGCGCTACGGAGTGCCCACCGTTCACATGGTGGCACCGCAGTACTGGGCCTGGGGGCCTTGGCGAGCGGCGGTCTACCGCAAGACCATCACGCGCGCCCTGACGATCTTCCCCTGGGAGCCCGGCTGGTTCGCGGATCGCGCCGTGCCCACGGCTCACGTGGGCCATCCGCAGATGGACGTGTTGCAGGCCGTGGAGGTCACGGCACCCGACGCCGAGTCACGCTGCGAGCTCGTCCTCTTGCCCGGTTCCCGACGGGGTGAAGTAGCAGTGCACCTACCCTGGATGCTGCGGGCTGCGGCGCCTCTGGCCAGTGAAGTTCCCGGGCTCAAGATCACTGTCGCTCAATCAGGGGAGGAGTTGCGCCCCTTGATCGACGACATCCTGGCGCGCTCAGAGGTGACCGCCACCCTGGAGGTGGGCGACCTGCACGCCACCCTCTGCCGCGCACGCAGCGCTCTGGCCGCTTCCGGGACCGTGCTCACGGACCTGCTGCACCACCGCCTTCCCGCGGTGGTGATCTACGCCTTGCGTGGCGGCCTGCGCTCACGATTGGTACCCGCCCTGCTGACCACACCCTTCTTCTCCACCACCAACCTTCTCGCGGGCGGCGAGCTGCTTCCCGAACGTGGATTCCGGGCCGATGTGGAAGGCCCCCTGGAGGAGGTCTCCACCCTCCTACGCCGGGCCCACCTGGATGCGGAGTGGCGGGCTCAGTGTCGAAGCGGGTTGCAGCGTGCCGCCGAGCGGGTCGGGCCCGCCGGGGCCGCCCGACGCTGTGCCCAGCACGTTCTCGAAGTGGCGCTCGGATCCACCCAGCCCCTGTAGGCCATGGTCTGCCCAGAGCCCCCCACACCTCCCCCATCAGATCCGGAAAAACCGGTGAATAGGGAACAGGCCCGCGCGTACGCGGAGGCCATGTCCGCCCAGTGCACAGCCCTGATGACCGCCGCAAGCGCGGGAGACCGGCAGGCGTTTGACGAGCTGACCCACCTCGTGCGCGGCCGCGGGTATCGCATGGCGCGCAGCTGGGTTGGTTCAAGCGACGACGCTCTCGAGCTTTGCCAGGACGCCCTGCTCAAGGTGTTCCGGTCTCGCGAAAGCTACGACCCCGGCCAGCCCTTCCTGCCCTGGTTCCATCGCATCCTGCGCAACACCTGCTTCAGCCACCTGCGCAAGCACCGACGCGTTCGTCCCACGTCCTTGACGCGGGTGGATGCCGCTGGCGAAGAGCACGAATTCCAGATCATCGATCCCGAGCCTTCTCCTGAAGCCAGTGCCCTGCAGGCCGAGCGGCAGACCCTCTTCCATGCCGCCCTAGCGGAACTCACCGAGCAGGATAGAGAGATCATCGCCCTGCGACACTTTGAGGATCTGCCCTACAAGCAGATCGCCGAAGCCCTCAACATTCCCGAGGGAACGGTCATGTCGCGCTTGTTCCACGCCCGGCGCCGCCTGCGGGAGGCCCTGGCACCACACATGGAAGACACCCCTCCCGCCAGACCCTCTGCAGCGCCCGAAGCCTGACCCCCTTGCCATGACGCGCCATGCCCATGACCCCCGGACCGACCGCGAGCCCAGCGCTGATGAACTGACGGCCATGGCCTACGCGGATGGAGAGCTCTCCGGAGCAGAGCGCGCGGCCTTCGAGCAGCGCCTGGCCGCTGAGCCTGACCTGGGCCGCGCCGTGTCCGACTACCGGGAGCTGGAGATCATGGCGCGCCAGCTGGCTCCGCCCGAGCCGGCGGATCATGAGTGGGAGCGATTGAGGGGCGAATTCAGCCAGCGCGCGGGCCTGACCCTCGGGCACAGCCTGGTCCTGCTCGGTGCGATTGGACTCCTGGGCCTCGCTGCGGTGGAATGGGCCCGATCGGACATGGAGCCCGTGCCCAAGGCCCTCACCGGGGCCCTTGGCCTGGGCCTGTGTGTGCTCGCGGCCTTGGTAGCCCGGGCGCGCCTACGCACCCTTCCCCTCGACCCCTATCGGAAAGTCAAACGATGATCATCACCACCGTGGAAACCATCGCCGGACGCCCCATCACCCAGGTCCATGGTCTGGTGCGGGGCACGACCGTGCGCTCCCGCCATCTGGGCAAGGACATCATCGCCGTACTCAAGCTGCTCGTAGGCGGCGAGGTGCATGAGTACACCAAGCTCGTGGCCGAGGCGCGGGAAGAGGCCTTGGACCGCATGTTGGCCGAGGCCCGGGCCGTGGGAGCCGACGCCGTCGTCGGATTCCGGTTTGCCACCAGCCAGGTATCCAAGGCGGCGGCCGAGGTGGTGGCCTACGGGACCGCGGTGACTCTTTCCGGGACGGAGGACGAGGAGAGCAGCCAATAAGGGCCCCACGAGCGGGGCAACCGTCACACCGCTGGACCCAGGCTGGGGTACTCTTGGGGGTCGTCTGCGAGGGGTTTCCCGATGTCCAGGCGACCTCGCCCTGTCTCTTCGCCTCCAGCGTGACCGTACGACCCCAAAAACGCCATCTGTGTTGGGCACCGAATGTGCCCCCGGAGAGGGTCCATGCGCAGCGCTACGCGCGGCATCTGGCCCTTGGGTTGCTCGCGCTGATCGCGTCCTGCGCCAAGGCTGAACTGGAGGCTGCTGACAGCGGTGCGCAGCACATCGTGCGCCTCGATCTGAGCGCCAAGCCCGGCAGCCCGAAGCCACCGAACGAGATCCTCTCCCGGGGTCGCTTCGACGTGGGACCTGATAACCGAGACTCGTGGCAGGTCACGGGAGCTGACCCGGAGTTGGTGATCGAGTCCAAGGAGCGCTGGGGAGGTCCATGGATGGGCCTGGGCTTCTCGGCGCACAAGGGCAGCGTTGCCATTCCAGTGGCCATCCCAGCCGGGACCGTCAACAGAGCTGCGGTGCGCCTGATGTGCAAGAGCAAGGTGGACGTCGCCGTGGCCCTGACCCGGGACGGCAAGAACGTGGTCACGAGCGCCTTCTTGCGTTACTCCGGCGCGGGGCTACCCGGGGTCGTCTTCGTGGACATCCCCGGAGTACTGGCGCATTCCGAACCCTTCGATGGGGTGTGCGTTCTCATGGACCGACTGAAGCACGACTCCGTGTTCCTCGGGGTCGAACTCCTCTCCGCGCCGCTGCATGGGTTCCTTCCCACGGACCCCAGTCGGCCCGACGCGGTAGGCATGGAGAACGAGTTCCGTACGTCCATCGCTCTGTCGAAGGATGTCCCCATGGAAGCTGAGGTCTCTGCCACTCCCGGGTCCGTATTGAGATTCGGCATGGCGCGTACGGAAGCGGTTCGCCGAGCCTCTGAACGCCCGCGCATCAAGGTACGCGTCATGGACGCCGAACAGGATCCGCCGGTCGAACTCGCCAAGGGTTCCTTCCCCCTTCCGCGCGGCAAGGCCGCCCGCGTCTGGACCGAGGCGGAGTTGCCCCTCCCCCTCACAACCCCCGGTCGCGTTCAAGTGATCTTCTCGCTGCTTTCCGAGGAAGAGGGCGCGAGCCTGGTGGCCCTGTCCTCTCCGCGTATCGAGCGACGCTGGGCGGGTCCCAAGACCGTGGTGCTCGTCACCTCCGACACCCACCGTGCCGACCATGTGGGTGGCTCCTCGCGCAATGTGGGCGTCGAGACGCCCTTCCTGGATCGCCTGGCCGACAAGGGGGTGATGTTCGAGGACGCCTACTCCTCCACGAACATCACCAACCCCTCCCATGCATCCCTGATGACCGCGCTCTCCCCGCGCGACACGCACATGGTGGACAACAACACGGTGCTTGCCGAGCACGCCGTGACCCTGGCGGAGCGGTTCCAGCAGGCAGGCTACTTCACCCTGGCCGCCCTCAGCGCCGGGCACATGAACCACCGGCAGAGTGGTCTCTCCCAGGGCTTCGACCGGCTCTGGGTTCCCAGCGGCAAGGCCGACGTGGATTCGCGCATCTCGATCGAACACCTGGACGAGTGGCTGGAAGAAGCGGATGGCCTGCCACTGTTCGTGTGGTTGCACGTCTTCGATGCACATGCCCCGTACGTGGTTCCCGACGAGCTGCGCTGGCGCTACTACGATGA
>PVBE010577454.1_pt1 | contig 47426 bp, 46 predicted proteins | sample 1631181 | NCBI WGS metagenome assembly PVBE01 (sample SAMN08397723, study PRJNA350692) | Marine metagenome, whole genome shotgun sequencing project. | isolation source: water | place: Pacific Ocean | collected 2012-04
TGAGAAATTGAAGTCCTTGACATCATCACAGACATGATCGGAAATCCCGTTTGCAGACTCATTTTCATTGAATTGAAGTATCCCCGATTGTTGGCTTCCTCCCAATACTTTTCCGACCCAATGGAATAAACCGGCCATGGCAGAATAGCCTGAAAGTCCGTTGATTTAATGTTGAGAGCTTCAAGCCCATCCTCAAGTTTTTGTTGATCATCCAGAAACAGTGCAGCTTTTTTATTACTGATCTTTTTGACAGTGGCATTCAAATGCCAGTTGGCGTCTATACCCCAAAGTACCAAACAAGTAATCAGAAACAAAACAGCTTTGAATGTTTTTCCCTGAAATCGAAATTTCCTGTATACCAACCATAAAAAGTAAGCCGTATAAACTGTAAATACGTAATAAAAAATCCAGGTGAATCTGCCGATGCTTCGAAACTGTTTTATCGGTCCGAGCCATTCTACCAAGAAGTCAAGGCTAAGTGTGAAAGGGAGTCCACAAGCAAAAAGCAAGATAATGATCGATGCTCCGAGTGATGAACGCAACTCGGTTGGTCCATGAAAACGAAACACTTTTCTGTGAAGTTTCATTCTGAGAAGCTTGTATGCACGCAAAGTGTAAAATCCCAAAACAGGAACTCCAAGAATGCCAACATAAGCCTTGCTACCGGCATCCTGCGACATGCCAAAAATTGGTTGTAGCACCTGAAAGTAAGGGCCAAAGAAAGGACCGAAAACTGTTCTGAACCTGGCCCTATAATTAAGAAAACCATAGGGATTTCCAGGGCGATCGACAACAGGATCGGTGAAAACAAGGAATACCTTGAAGACTAATATTGGAACAATGACCGCCAGCGTAATCCATGCAATTTGAGGCCACGTTATTCGATTCTTTTGGAGCAGTAAGACTATAAGATAGCCTCCAAGGAGCAAGGCAGAGATCATCATATAATAAACATGAATAAGACCGAAGAAAATGACCCAAACCATCAGTGCCAACCACCAGATTTTTCCATTGTCTGCCCCTTTCAACATACCAAGCCAGAGAATAGGAATAAACAGCGTATAGGCAAGTGCATAATGCCCTGAAAAGCTCAATACCTAGGGCGCTAAAAAACCAATGATCAGGGAAGTGACCAAAGCATAGATGGTGGGCAAGCCAAACCTCTTTTGAAGAAAAAACAAAACGCCAATGCTCAGAAACAAACTCATCAACATTAGGGAATTCATGATTCCAACAATGTTTCCGGAGATGTCGAATAAGTTTTGGTCAACCCATTGCAGGGTCCATGACAAAACCGGTTGATTGTCTGTAAATACCACATGCTCACCAAATGGATAATTCATCCCTGTAAACCAAACGCCCGAATCGTTTTCGATAAAATACAGAGGAGTGAAATAATTCTTAACCCCATCACCTCCGGCCTGGAAGAAATAGTCATTTGGATGTAGCAATATGTCTCCGAAATAGAACCAACTGATGGCAATAGAGAGCACAATCAGCAGGAAAAATGCAACGGTCTTTGACATGAATGAAGTGAACTAAACTACTGGAAACTCAACCAGGTTTCTATCGGTTTCAGAGAGGCGAATGTGAAGTTCCAAATTGGGGTTAATGTTGGGCTTGATCAAATTATAGATAACCACAGCAATATTTTCAGCCGTGGGAATCAAGTTCGTAAATTCGGACACATCGAGGTTCAAGTTTCTATGATCAAACCTCTCCAAAACCTGCTCATGGATAACTGCTTTCAAGATTTTAAGATCCATGACAAAGCCTGTTCCCTCATCAATTTCACCGGTGACTTTTACCTCAATTTTGTAGTTGTGTCCGTGATAGTTGGGGTGGCTGCAGGCACCAAAAACTTCGAGGTTCTTTTCGTCTGTCCATTCTTTTTTGAACAGCCTGTGTGCTGCATTAAAACGCGCAATTCGTATAACAGAGGCCTTCATCTTTGGTAATTCACAAGCAAATTAACAACTTTATACCCGCTTACCGATCAACCCGATCGACCAGTTTAATGCGGAGAATGGAAACGATAGAAAGCTCAAAAATTCATGATTTTCAAGTGACCTTATCAAATGGGGAAACACTTGATTTGGCCAAGTTTCAGGGTAAGAGATTTTTGTTTGTGAACACTGCTTCTGAATGCGGATACACTCCGCAACTCGCTCAAATGGAAGAGCTTCAGCAAGCTTTTAAAGACAGGCTTGTAGTGATAGGTTTTCCTTGTAATCAATTTGGAAACCAGGAACCAGGCAGCGATACAGCAATTGCCAACTTTTGCGAAACACAATTCGGAACCAGTTTCCCGTTGGTTCAAAAGACAGATGTGATTGGCGAAAACCGGCACGAAATATATCGCTGGTTAAACGAACAAGCCTTAGAAAAGAACCTGAATGCTGAAATAGAATGGAATTTCTACAAGTTTTTGGTTGATGAGAATGGGACTCTCATCAATGTTTTTCCTCCCTCTGTAACGCCAGTCAGCGAAGAAATGCTGGCTGCTATTGAATGCTGAAGTCGAAAGGGTTGGGTTAAGCGTAACTCAACACAATGCAGTTTAAAGATGTAATTGGGCAAGATGCGCTGAAGCATCAACTTGTTGCTTCGTTTCGAAACAACAGGTTGAGCCATGCCCTCATGTTTGTTGGGAAATATGGCCGGGGAAGCTTGCCTCTCGCTGTCGCTTTTGCGCAGTACATCAATTGTGAAAATCCCTCAGAAGAAGACTCCTGTGGCGTTTGCTCATCCTGCATCAAATCGGCAAAACTCATCCATCCCGATCTGCATTTCACCTACCCCATCATAGCCAAAGAGCTGAAAGCTTCTGAGATGACGGAAGAGGAAAAAGCATTGGGGAAGAAAAAATGGTCAAGAAGTACTGACTATATAACCGAGTGGCGTGAGAAGTTTTTGGAGGATCCTTACATGTCGCCTTATGATTGGATGCAGCATATTGCTGATGGTAACAAAATAGGAAATATTTCGGTGGATGAGTGTAGAGCAATTATAAAAAAACTGAACCTGAAAACTTTTGAAAAGGGCTGCAAAGTTCAGATCATCTGGCAACCCGAAGCCCTGAATAAGGAAGGAAATATATTGCTCAAAATTCTGGAAGAGCCGCCACCGAAAACCGTTTTCATCCTGGTGGCAGAGAATCGAAATAAGATTCTTAATACCATTCTTTCAAGAACACAACAACTTCAAATTGCGCAAATAGGAGAAGCGGAATTGATTTCAGCGCTTGAACAAAAGGAATCGGCTAGTCCAGATGTGGCAACTCAGGCAGCCCGAATTGCCGATGGTAGTTATTACAATGCCAGGCAAAATCTTACGAATACAGAGAATGAAAACAGTCAATTCTTAGTGGAGATGTTATCAATTGTAAGTTCGGGACTCTCCAAACAAAATCGATCCAGATTTGCGGCAATGCATAAGTGGATTGAAGACTTCAAAGGTCTTGAAAGGGAATCTCAAAAGAACTTCTTGAAATATACGCAGCACTTCACCAGGGAATTAATGATTGAAGGATCGCTACAAAACGGGTTTCCCAAATTTTCGGGTAACGAGCAAAGAATGGCAATTGAAATTCAGGATAAGTTAGACCTGGAACGAATAGAACGATTTTACATTTTAACGCAAGAGGCGCATCAGCACATTGGCCGAAACGCCCACCCCAAAATTCTGGGGATCAATTTAATGCTATCATTAGCAAAACTTTTCAGGCCTGGTAACCTGGCTTCCCACAAAGCGGGATTTCAGACAGCCGGGAATCCTGTCTAAATATTAAAAATTATGGGATGCACAGGTTGTAGTGTTTCTACCGATTTACCCAAAGGATGTCAAAGTAATGGGCACTGCCTTACTGGTGGTTGCAATAAACTCAATACGTTTAACTGGCTTTCCGATATGCCGGTTGCTCCCGCAAGCAATAGCCCTTATTTGGAAGTGAGTTTTAAGAACGGTAGCCGTAAAGGTTTTTATAAAAGGAACAGTGTTCATGCGGATACCGGTGACCTGGTATGCGTTGATACCGGTTCAGGATATCACATTGGGAAAGTCAGTTTGAGTGGCGAATTGGTGCGTCTTCAAATGAAGAAAAAACGGATCAGGACCGACAATGATGAAATCAGGAATATACTTCGAACACCTGTAACCGAAGAATTATCGAAGTGGGAAGAGGCCGTTGCCATGGAGCATGACACCATGTTGAAATCGCGTTCTATCGCCAAAGAGTTAAATCTGGCTATGAAAGTTGGTGATGTTGAATTCCAGGCCGACAAACGAAAAGCAACATTTTATTACATCGCAGATCAAAGGGTTGATTTCAGAGAGCTGATAAAACGGTATGCTTCTGAATTCAGGGTGAAAATTGAAATGCGCCAAATCGGAGCACGACAAGAGGCAGGTAAAATTGGCGGAATCGGTAGCTGTGGTCGCGAACTCTGTTGCTCGACTTGGCTCACAGAATTTAAATCCGTGACAACCTCAGCAGCACGATATCAAAACCTGGCCATCAATCAATCCAAGCTTTCCGGACAATGCGGAAGATTGAAATGTTGCCTCAATTACGAGTTGAACACATATCTGGATGCACTTCAATTCATTCCGAAAAAAGTTGACAAACTTCAAACAGAGAAGGGCACGGCTAAGTTGATTAAAACCGATATCCTGAAAAGGATGATGTGGTATGCTTATCCAGATGCACCGACTTTGCTCCCACTGACTGTTGAACAAGTTCTTGAAATTCAAGCTATGAACAAAGAGGACAAGAAACCGGCAGATTTGGCGTTTTATGCGATTGAACCAGAAGTTGAGGAAACGGATTTTACGGATACTGTAGGCCAGGTCAGTTTGAAATCTCTAGAAAAGAAAGCAAGAAACAAAAGAGGCAGAGGAAGAAACCAAAGGAAACAAGGGCAGAATCAGAACAGAGGAAAAGGGCAAGGACAAAAGGCTGCCGGAAAAGGGCCACAAGGCAATAACAAACCTAAAAGTGAAAAATCTGGAAACAGATCCAGAAGAAGACCGAACAGAGGAAAACCAAGCGGTGGCGGTAACCAACCTAAGAAAGAATAACATGATCGGGTTAAAACGGTATGGATTTTTTATCCTGATAGCTTCCCTTTGTTGTTGCTTTTCAGCTTGCGATTCGAACAAAGTTTTCGAAGAATCGAAAGAAATTGCGGATTATACGTGGGAAGAAACTGATCCACTGCTTTTCGAAATTCAAATAGACGACACAACCACGCTTTACAACCTCTACATCACGCTGAGTCATACATTTTTCTACCCCTACTCCAACCTTTGGATCAAGGTCAATACTACCTTTCCGAATGGTGATGAGTTGAGTAAAAGAGTGGAATTGCCCCTTGCAGAAAAAGGTGGCAAATGGCATGGCGATTGCCTGGGCGACATTTGTGATATCAAAGTTCCCATTCAGCGAAATGCGTTCTTCGAAAATATTGGTATTTATAAGTTTGAGTTTCAACAAAACATGCGGATTAATCCACTTCCCCAGATTATTGAAGTTGGGTTCCGGGTTGAAAAAACCGGGAAATCGAAAGAAAGTATGCAAGAGTAGCTCGTTCCAACTAATCGTATCTTTGCCATCCACTCACCAAACACACTACCATGTTCGGGCTGCCATTCGATCCGGTCATTGTGGCCATTCCCTTCTTTGCACTTTTTATCCTGGCCGAACTCTGGATAGGAATTAAACATCATCGCCAGCAATATCAACACTTTCAATCCATTCAAAATTGCATTGCACGAGTTCATGGCAATATGGAAAGATGTGAAACGCGCCAGGAATTTCTAACAAGCTGAAGTACATTTTTTATCCTCCGGGTTGGACACATGATGGAGCGGATCAAACCGCTAAAACCTTGAGAAGAAAAGCTACGCAATCGACATAGACAATTCTTGCGTGCTTATTTTTGCGGTCAAAGTCAACCCATGCAGAATTTCATTTTCGGCTGTTTCATTCTTATGTCTCTTTCCTTTCTGGCAGGATGCAGCTACGAAAAAACCTTCGAAGCCAAAACCGTGGTTGGGAAGTTTTCGATGGAAATTCCCGACTACCTCAACAAATGCAGTGACTTGTCAGAGGAGGCCATTTTCCAGTACAAAAAAGAATACCGATCATTTTATGTAATTGTACTGGAAGATGAGTTGCGCTCCATGGAATTAAAGCAATATGCCACAGGGGAAGTAAGCAAACTGGCAACCTTGCTTTCTGACAGTGCAACTTTACGGCCTACCAAAGTCAACCTGAATGGTTCAGAGGGATTTCAATATGTGATTACCGGGAAACTGGATGTGAAATTTGTACACTACATTTCAACTTTTGTGGAAAGTGCAAAAGGACGCTACCAGATAGTGTGTTGGACACTCGATGAAAAGAAATCAACTCATCTTGAAGATTTCAATTACATCATCAATTCATTTAAGGAACTACCATGACCATGGCTATCTGGATCTATATTGTTATTGCCATTCTTGAGTTAGGCACCGAGCTGGTGAATTCATTTAAGTTTCGGCTGGTGATGAAACCGTTATTGATGCCTGCCCTGGCTTTTGTGCTCTGGCAAATGGGCGATGTTCAGGGAAACTTCATTCACCAATTGGTGTTGGCTGGCTTGTTCTTCTCCTGGATAGGCGACATCTTCCTGATGTTCGAGCAACAACACGAACCTTGTTTCCTGGTGGGTTTGGGAAGTTTTTTGATCGCCCACATCTGCTACATTGCCGGGTTCTACCAAGCCTGGGGAGATACTTCAATTGTCGTAAATCAGCCCTGGTTCCTAATTCCATTTCTCTTGTACGCCTTTTTCCTGCTGAAACCCATGTTTTCGAAACTTGGACCTATGAAAATTCCTGTGGTGGTTTATGCATTGGTAATTATGTGCATGATGTTGAGTGCTCTAAATCTTTATGGTGAAATTTCAAACCATGTTTTCTGGAGCATCTTTATAGGCGCATTGCTATTCACCATTTCAGATTCCATGATTGCCATCAATAAATTCCTGAAACCATTTCCCCTAGCTAAAACGGCCATCATGAGTACATACATTGCCGGACAATTAATGATCGTATTTGGAGCCATCCAACTCTATTAATCAACTGTTGGCATGATTAGAAAAGTATTCTTGAGCTTGATTGCGATTTGCGGTTTTATCCTGGTTTTTCAATCCTGTGGTAAACGCAAATTGAAAGATTGTTGCATTTCTCAAAACCTGGTGATTATTCCCAGTCATGCGAATTATTTCGTGCCCAATATTTTTACTCCAAATGCCGACAGCATCAACGATCTACTTTTTCTCTATGGCACAGATTTCATTTCTGCTGAATGGAAAATTCTTGATGGGAAAACAGTGCTCTATGAAACCAATGATTTCACAATTGGCTGGGATGGAACTCATGAAGGAAACCTGGTAAAAGAAAAAAACTATGATTTGGAGGCAACTATTGAAAGCCAACACGGCAACTATGAAATCTCTGGAAAAGTATGCGTGGTGACTGAGTGTTTCCATGAAAACAACTTTTCGCAATGTATGTTTGGCAGCCAATGGGATGGATTTGATTACGACAACTCAATACCCAGTCAGGAGACCATCGGCCTGTGCAATTAAAGCCCAAGGTGAAGCAAATTACTTTCTACTTTCGCAAAAAAACCAACCACAATGGCTGAAGTAATCCGAATGCCCCGTATGAGCGATACCATGACTGAAGGGGTAATAGTTGATTGGCACAAAAAAGTAGGTGACACTGTTTCTTCAGGCGATTTATTAGCCGAAGTGGAAACGGACAAGGCCACGATGGAACTGGAAAGTTACCAGGATGGTGTGCTACTCTTTATCGGAGTGGAAAAAGGAAGTGCAGTTGAAGTGGATGGCATTATGGCCATTCTAGGGGGAAAAGGAGAAGATTACTCTTCCATTCTTGAAGAAGAGGCTGCAAAGGTGAAAGAACAACCAATTGAAGAGGCCAAAACCCCCGTTGCCGGGTCAGCACCTGCAGCTGCTAAAGCTGCACCTCCACCACCTCCGGCCAAGTTGCCCTCTTTTGCACCTTCGACTGCTTCCGTTCAACCAATGGCTGCACCAACCAATGGACGAGTAAAAGCCTCCCCTCTTGCTAAAAAACTGGCGAAAGATCACGGCATCGACATCTCGGTGGTTGGTGGATCAGGGGAAGAAGGACGCGTGGTAAAACGCGATATTGAAGCCTTCGTGAAAGCTGGCGGAGCCACTAAAACTGTGTATGCAGAAGTTGTTACTGAAGAAGGATTCACCGAAGTTGGCGTTTCCCAAATGCGAAAAGCAATTTCAAGAAGACTTTCAGAAAGCAAGTTTTCAGCCCCACATTTTTATCTGACTATAGATATTGACATGGGCCCTGCGATGCAATCCAGAAAGAGCATCAACGATCTGTCAGCGGTGAAAGTTTCCTTCAACGATATGGTCATCAAAGCAGCGGCCTTGGGTTTGAGAAATCATCCTACCGTGAATTCTTCATGGCTGGAAGATCGCATCCGCTACAACGAACATGTACACATCGGAATGGCTGTGGCAATTGATGATGGTTTAATTGTGCCGGTAATTCGCTTTGCGGATTCAAAGCTGTTGTCAGAAATTGCTGCGGACACCAAGTCATTGGGAAAAAAGGCGAAAGAAAGAACCCTTCAACCCCAGGATTGGGAAGGCAACACATTTACAATATCAAACCTCGGCATGATGGGCATTGAAGAGTTTACAGCCATCATCAATACACCGGAAGCTTGCATTATGGCGGTGGGTACCATCCGGGAAGAGCCGGTGGTTAAAAATGGACAAATCGTAGTCGGCCATCGCATGAAAGTAACCCTGAGTTGCGACCACCGGGTGGTTGATGGGGCAACCGGAGCGCGATTTCTACAATCATTCAAAACGTTCATGGAAGATCCGTTGAGGATGGTAGCTTATGGTAAAGTTTAGGTTTTGGTTTTGGAATTTAGGTATAGGGGGCGAAGAATACAGTAATTAGAATAGAAGGTTGTTTGAGAAAACTCTAAACCCCAAAACACACAATCAAAACACCCTCCGCAGCCATCTGGGCAAAATAAAAATGCCCAACAACAGCACCCCATAATAACTCAGAAATCGCCAAACCAAAACTATTGGTGCCTGAAGTCCTTCTGCTAAAAACTCACACTGCACGGAAACAAAGGCAATTTCGGCAACCCCACTGCTACCAGGTGTTGTGGGCAAAAGCATGATAATCCACATCACAAACTGGCGGGCAAAGATGGTGACATGATGTCCTGGATCGCCAAAAGCAATCAAGGTGCAATTGAGCACTAGGAAACGTATGGTCCAGGACACAAGGGTTACGGACGACAGTTTCACCCAAAAGGCCAGTGATTTGTTTTGAAATTCACGTGAGGTAATAACAAGATCCTCACCGGTTTGAATAGCTTTTTCCTTCCAACGCTTTAACCATTTGAGGGAAAATGTCTTGATGAAAACGTTTTTTAACCCTGTTGGATTTATGAACAAACCATAAAAGAACAGGACGACAAAGACAAAGAATAGGCCGTATCCGATCAGGAAGATTCCGGAAATGCTGTTCAGCGACCGAAGCGCTGGGAAGTTGATGTTTTCTAAACATGCAGGGTCTGCCGGAAAAATACCGTCATGCCCAACAATGAGATAGACCAGGGGCACCAGCAGCACAAAAAACAAGTTGTCGAGCAAGGTGATCAGCAACACTATTCCTGTGCTTCGGCCAAGGCTGATTTTTTCCCTGGCCAAAAGAAACATGGCAACAGCGGCTCCTCCAACAGTAGAGGGGGTAACAGCAGAGCCGAATTCCCAGACGGTAACTACTTCAAAAGATTGTCGCCAACCAATTTTATAATCGGTTAAGAGTCGTACTCTGTACATATAACCGATATGCCGGCCAGCCATAAACAAAGCACCCAGCAAAACCCACCAAAGCGTTGCACCGCTCCAATCTATTTTCAGGAAAGCTTTTACATTAAAACTGGTGTATGAGATGTAAACAACTACCAATATGCCAATCAGCACTGGCCAGATGATACGGCCAATTGAAAGTTGTTCCTTAATGTTCTTTGAATCGTTCGCCACGCTGATCGCTCTACCTCATTACAACAAAGTGACTGAAAAATTGTTGACCCCAATACCCAGTCGGATTTCTATTGTGTTTTGCTGTAGCAATTCCAGCACTGCCAGGAAAACGAAGACGCATTGTAGCTTGTTTTCGCAACGTTCGAAGACTTGTTCAAATTTGATTTTCTCTCCTTTCTTCAGGAAACGCACCAGGTTTTTCCTTTCATCGCTAATGGTGTATGGGTACTTTTTCACTTTGTGAATTGGCGCATTTTCCCGTTCCTCAAAACGGTTCATCACGCGTTGAAATGCTTTCATCAGCTTATACATATCCAACGAATGTAATTCAGCTTCAGCCGAATTTTCACGATAGATATCGCGAATTTCATCATTGACAGCAGCTCGTTGATGTTTTTCAATTCTGTCGGCCTCAAGAAGACGCAAGTCTTCCACCAACATTTTATACTTTTTGTATTCCAACAAGCGATCAACCAATTCTTGTCTCGGGTCAATTTCCTGCCCTTCATCATCCAACTCTTTTCGGGGCAACAACATGCGTGCTTTAATGCGCATAAGGGTGGCTGCAACCAGCATGAATTCACTCGCCAATTCAATGTCGAGATCAGTCATTTCATTGATGTAAATCAGGAAATCGTCCGTAATCCTCGAAATGGGAATGTCATAGATATCCAGTTCATCCCGCTCAAGGAAAAAAAGCAGCAAATCGAAAGGTCCTTCAAACTGCGGAAGCTTTATCTGGTAAGTATCCGATGACATAGAATTGCGAAATTAGGCCATTACCATTAAGCTGTTGCCAGAAACAACAAGGCTGCGCAGACTGATTACTTCAAGTGGTAATTCTCGTAAAATTCAGTAAATGCGGCCTTGATCCAATAAACGTAATCCGGGGAATCAGCTTCTAAAGCGGTTTTCAGTTCCTCCAGGTCAATCCATCGCCAATCCATTACTTCAGCTGGATTTGGTTGAGCTGGACCATCATGACAGCCCAGGTAAACTGTATCGAGTTCATGCTCCACAAGGCCATTTCCAAATTCCGTTTTGTAAATAAACTTGAACAGCGGTTCCAATTTGCAATCAAACCCCATTTCATGTTGAAGTCTCCTGTGAATGGTTTGTTCCAGATCTTCATTTCGAAGCGGGTGACTACAACAAGTATTGGCCCATAAACCGCCAGAATGATACTTGTGCATGGCCCTCCTTTGAATCATCAATTCATCGCAATCGTTCACCACAAAAATGGAGAATGCACGATGCAACAACCCTTTCTCATGAGCTTCCATTTTACCGGAATAGCCGATAATCTCATCTTGCTCGTTAACCAGAATAAGTTGATCTGTTTCCTGTTTTTCTATAACCATGAATTAGAAATTCAAATGCGATGTGAAATTGCAAAGCTTATTCGATTAAGAGAATTTGTTTCAATGCTATCGCTAATGCCTAACTTTGCGATGACATTAATCGATGAGTAAAAAACTCGAAATTCCCCAAGGACCGCTACTTCAAGGTGTGAATCTTCCTGAAGACCTACGAAAACTGGCTAAAAAAGTTCTGGTTCAGTTTTGCAAGGAACTGCGGGAGTTTATTGTCGATAATGTTTCGGTCTATGGCGGGCACTTCGGGGCAAGCTTGGGGGTGGTTGAAATCACTACTGCCGTACATTACGCCTTTAACACACCTTACGACCAGCTTGTTTGGGATGTTGGGCACCAGGCTTACGGTCACAAAATTATCACGGGTCGCAAGGATCGTTTCCATACCAATCGTAAATACCAGGGAATTAGCGGCTTTCCTAAAAGAAGTGAAAGCGAATTTGACACCTTTGGCGTTGGTCACTCATCCACCTCAATTTCAGCAGGTCTTGGAATGGCCATGGCTTCAAAACAATCGGGGCTTGATGACAAACACCACATTGTGGTAATCGGTGATGGAGCCCTTACAGGAGGAATTGCCTTTGAAGGATTAAATCATGCCGGCATCAGTAATTCAAATTTGCTGGTCATTGTGAACGACAATTGTATGTCTATTGATCCGAATGTTGGAGCCCTTAAGGAATACCTGACAGATATTACGGCTTCACCAACCTACAATAAGGTTCGAAACGAAGTTTGGGATTTACTCGGGCATTTCAAGGGATATGGTAAACGTGCACAGGAAATGGCATCGAAAGTGGAAGCCAGTCTCAAAGGGGTAGTTTCTAAACATTCCAATCTTTTCGAGGCTTTGAATTTCCGCTATTTCGGTCCGGTTGATGGCCATGATGTGAATTTCCTGGTGAACATCCTTGAAGATTTGAAAAACATTCCCGGCCCAAAATTGCTGCACTGTGTCACCAAAAAAGGGAAAGGATTTGTTCATTCAGAAGATGGTGACCAAACGTTATGGCACGCACCCGGAGTACCTTTCGATAAAGTAACGGGTGAGCTATTCAAGAAGAAACCCGTTGATCCTCAACCTCCAAAGTATCAGGACGTTTTCGGTCATTCGATCATAGAACTGGCGAAAAAGAACCCAAAGGTGATGGGTATAACACCTGCCATGCCTTCAGGATGTTCATTGAAATTTATGATGGAGGAGATGCCAGATCGCGCATTTGATGTGGGTATTGCGGAGCAACATGCCGTTACTTTTTCGGCTGGCTTGGCTACGCAAGGCTATCGTCCGTTTTGCAACATTTACTCCACCTTCATGCAACGTGCATACGATCAGGTGATTCACGATGTGGCTTTGCAAAAACTTCCTGTTGTTTTTTGTCTCGATCGCGGAGGGGTTGCAGGCGCTGATGGTCCAACACATCATGGCGCGTATGATTTGGCTTTTTTCAGGTGCATTCCCAATATGATTGTTTCCGCGCCAATGGATGAGCTGGAATTAAGAAACCTGATGCACACAGCTCAATTGGATTCCACCGATTTACCCTTTTCCATCAGATATCCACGTGGACAAGGAGTTACTCCAGACTGGCGTAAACGTTTCAAGAAAATTGACATCGGCACAGGCCGTTGTATCCGTGAGGGAGTGGATGTGGCCATATTGACCATCGGGCATCCTGGAAACTTTGCCGTAAGTGCATGTACCGCTTTAGAGCATGACGAGTCCGATGGCTATCGGATTTACCCTGCTCATTACGACATGAGATTTGTCAAGCCACTTGATGAAGCCATGTTGCACGAGGTTTTCAGCCAATTCAGAAAAGTTATTACAGTGGAAGACGGTTGTGTAATGGGTGGTTTTGGAAGTGCCATCATAGAATTTATGGCTGACAACAACTATTCAGCAGAAGTTAGAAGGTTGGGAATTCCTGATTCTGTAGTTGAGCATGGAACCCAAAACGAGTTGTGGAATGAGTGTGGCTATGACACCCAAGCCATTATAGATGCCGTTCGTGAAATGGTGCACGACCGGTCAGAGGTGCACATGGCATAGATTTTCTTTGGCCTAATTGGCCATTTCAGTCATGAATTTGATACGCACCAATTGGATTTCTTCCATGGTGTATCCGTCCTCGTTTAACTCATCGAAAGCGTCATCCAGTGAATCCGTTTCAGCAGTTCGGAAATATTCGAAGACATCTTCCAGGGTGTACTCATCCAACTTTTCATCAAGATAATAGTCCAGGTTGAGTTTGGTGCCAGAGTTTACGATTGTCTCCATATCCTGAAGCAACTCTTCCATTTGCAGTCCTTTAGCACGGCAAATGTCTTCCAACATGATCTTTCTATCCACATTCTGAATGATATAAACCTTGTTAAGCGACTTATTCGCGACAGTTTTCACCACTACATCGTTGGGACGCTCAATATCGTTTTCTTCAACGTAATGTTTTATCAGGTCTGAAAAACGCTCGCCAAAACGTTTTGCCTTCCCTTCGCTTACTCCTGTGATGTTCTTAAATTCCTCAAGCGTAATGGGATATTGTGTGGCCATATCCTCCAACGAAGGGTCCTGAAAAACCACAAAAGGTGGCACTTTCTTTTCAGAAGCGATTTCTTTTCGCATATCCTTCAATAGATTGAAAAGTTGTTTGTCAAGAACTGTTGGAGAAGCCTCTGCCTTATTGATGTCAACATCGGCCGTGTAATCGTGATTCAACGGAATTTCGAAGGAAAACGGCTTTTTAATGAACTCATGCCCTGCTTCCATCATTTTCAACAAGCCGTATTGTTCAATATCTTTTCGTATAAAATTACTCAACAAGGCTTGTCGCAAAATTGTATTCCAGAATAACTCGCCTTTAACTTTCCCTTTTCCAAACATTTCTAATTGAGAGTGGCCAAAAGCCACGGTTTCTTTGGTTTTCTTCCCCATCAGGATATCAACTATATGCTTGATGTGGTGTTCTTCCTTTACCGCAACCACAGTTTCCAACGCCATCTTAACTTCATCGTTGGCCTCCATCCTTTCCTTAGGATTCAGGCAATTATCGCAGTTCTCGCAATTTCCATCGCCAAACTCCTCTCCAAAATAGTGCAACAGGAATTTTCTTCGGCAGGTCGGAGTTTCTGTATAGGCAATTATTTCTGTGAGTAGCTGCGACCCCATTTCGCGTTCAGCCACAGATTTATCGCGCATAAATTTTTCCAGCTTATTTATATCGGCATAGCTGTAAAAGGCAATACACTTGCCTTCCAGGCCATCCCTACCGCCACGGCCGGTTTCCTGGTAGTAGTTCTCAATGCTTTTAGGAATGTTGAAGTGAATTACAAATCGCACATCGGGCTTGTCAATTCCCATACCAAAGGCAATGGTAGCAACTATTACATCAATATCCTCCATCAGGAACATGTCCTGGGTATTTGAACGAACAGCACTTTCAAGACCCGCATGGTATGGTGCGGCTTTAATGTTGTTCACCAACAAGGTTTGTGCAATTTCCTCTGCAGATTTTCTACTCAACACATAGATGATTCCCGATTTGCCTTCATTTAGCTTAATGAACTGAACAATCTGCTTGATCGTTTCATCGATACTGTTCTTAGGCCGCACCTCATAATACAGGTTCGGACGATTGAAAGACGATACGAACAAGTTAGGATCACGTAATCCCAGGTTCTTCACGATATCCGACTGGACTTTAGGTGTAGCAGTAGCTGTTAGGGCAATCACAGGGAATCGCTGGTCGATTCCGGTAATCATTTCCTTAATTCTTCGGTATTCGGGCCTGAAATCATGGCCCCATTCAGAAATACAATGAGCCTCATCTACCGCCACGAACGAAATCTTGATAGAATTGAAGAATTCAATATTCTCTTGCTTGGTAAGCGTTTCGGGAGCTACATATAGCATTTTGGTCTTTCCATCTACCAAATCCTGCTTTACTTCCTTCACCTGTTTTTTGCTAAGGCTCGAATTCAGGAAATGGGCAATACTATCGCTGCTGCTGTAGGAACGCATTTGATCCACCTGGTTCTTCATCAAAGCAATCAAGGGCGATATGATGATGACCGTTCCATCGCTCATCAGGGCAGGTAGTTGATAACAAAGCGATTTCCCGCCACCTGTGGGCATTATAACAAAGGTGTCCTTGCCATTTAAAACGCTTTGAATGATGGCTTGCTGTTCGCCTTTAAACGCATCGAAACCGAAATAGCGTTGAAGCGACTCGTGTAAGGGGTCAGTTAGTACTTCCATTAGTTTTTCGCAAATGGTTTTAGTGGGGTAATCTGTTTATTTTTGCCGCCCTCAATAAGCGGCTGCAACCAGTTAGAATATTACGAAAAATAAGTTGTGTAGCCAAGCAATTCTGCGTTTTTCTGCGTAGAAATGCGTTTTTAACAGAATTATTGCGGCCATTGAGTTTTCTAACACAAATTTCGTGAATTGAATGAGTAAGAAAAACAATTTTGTTGCAATAATGGCAGGAGGCATCGGAAGTAGATTCTGGCCTAAAAGCCGTGTTGCTCATCCAAAACAGTTCCTTGACATACTAGGCATGGGCAAAACCCTGTTGCAAATGACTTATGATCGTTTCCTGGAAGTTTGCCCCAAGGAGAACATTTACATAGTCACAAGCCATCTTTATGGCGATTTGGTGAAAGAACAACTTCCCGACCTCGAAGATCACCAGATTGTCCAGGAGCCAATCAGAAGGAACACAGCGCCTTGCATAGCTTATGTTAGCCACAAGATTAAAGCGCAAAATCCAAATGCCTCAATTGTTGTAGCACCCAGCGATCACATTGTAATGAAAGAAGAAGTATTCACCGAAGTGATAAATAAGGCATTGAAGTTTGTTTCTAAAGAAGAGGCTTTAGTAACGCTGGGAATTGTACCAACACGCCCCGATACCGGTTATGGATACATCCAGTTCGATGAAAACGATACTGAGGAAAAGATATTTAAAGTGAAAACATTCACTGAAAAACCAACTCCAGAAATTGCAAAGACCTTTCTGAAAAGTGGTGATTTTGTCTGGAACGCAGGTATTTTCATTTGGAGTGTCAATACCATTCTTACAGCGTTCGAAAAACATCTCCCTGAAATTCATGAGGTATTTGCACAAGGAACAGGGCTTTACAATACAGACAAGGAGCAAAAATTTATTTCAACAGCCTACTCTTTGTGTACCAACATTTCCATCGACTATGGAGTGATGGAAAAAGCCGAAGATGTATTTGTGATTCCTGCAGATTTTGGCTGGAGCGACCTGGGCACATGGGCTTCTTTATATGAAACTTACAACCACGATTACCTTGGAAATGCAGTTTCCGGCAAGAATGTAATGATCTACGATTCTGCCAACAGCATGGTGATGGTACCGGATGACAAATTAGTTGTGCTACAGGGACTCGATGGATATTGCGTTATAGACACCGGAGATATTCTACTGATATGTCAAAAAGAACGTGAGCAGGAGATCAAAGGCATCACTGCAGATATAAAATCGAAGAAGGGTGAAAAATACCTCTGATAACGATTTTCCGGTACTGAAATCCAAATTGCCCAATACCGGAACCACCATTTTTACGGTGATGAGTCAACTGGCCAACGAGGTTGATGCCATAAACCTGTCGCAGGGGTTTCCTGATTTCGATTGCTCGAAACGACTGTTTTCATTGGTGAATGCCGCCATGCGAAACGGTTTCAACCAATATTCGCCCATGGCCGGGAATCCGAAGTTATTGGAGTCTATTGCAAGAAAGGTAGAAAACATTTATGCCGTGAATCTCGATCCGGCTACTCAAATAACCGTAACGCCAGGTGCGACTGCCGCGATTTATACTGCTATAACCGCGGTTGTGCGCGAGGGGGATGAAGTCATCGTTTTTACACCGGCCTATGATTGCTATGTTCCAGCCATTGAACTGTGTGGTGGTGTTCCCATTTTTATTGAGATGACTTATCCGGAATACGACATCGATTGGGAAAAGGTTAAAAAACTGGTTAATAACCGCACCCGGATGATTATCATCAACACGCCTCACAACCCTTCAGGAACAGTGCTTTCGAAAGCTGATATGGATCAGTTGGCCCAAATAACCGATGGTTCAGATATTGTGATTTTAAGCGATGAGGTATATGAACACATCATTTTCGATGGGTTGCAGCATGAAAGCATTTTGAGGCATCCTAAACTGTTTGATAGAAGTTTTGTCGTTTTTTCTTTTGGAAAAACATTTCATGCCACTGGTTGGAAAATGGGTTACTGCCTTGCCCCCAAGCCACTGATGGAAGAATTTAAACGAGTTCATCAATTTGTGAATTTTTCGTGCAACACCCCCGTTCAGGTGGGTTTAGCCGAATTCATGGAGGAAGAAGATGAATACCTTGGATTAATGGACTTCTACCAGCAAAAACGAGACTTTTTTCTGGAGGGCTTAAAACAAACACGTTTTAAACTCCTGCCTTCTTCGGGCACTTATTTTCAGGTGGTGTCTTATGCCCATATCACCGATGAGGCCGATACGGAATATGCGATTCGCCTCACCAAAGAATTTGGCGTTGCTTCAATCCCTGTCTCTGTTTTTTACCACCGCAAATTAGACGATAAGGTGCTTCGGTTTTGTTTTGCGAAGAAGGAATCAACTCTAAAGAAAGCGTTGACCAAGCTATGCAAGATCTGAAAGTCACGCTCATTCAAACGAAACTTTACTGGGAAGACATCGATCGAAACCTTGAGATGTTTTCGTCTAAAATTGAAGGAATTGAGAACCCAGGTGATTTGATACTTCTGCCAGAAGCATTTTCAACCGGTTTCAGCATGATGCCCGAACAATTGGCAGAAGACCAAAGTGGAAAGGCAATCTTGTTCCTTAAAAGTATGGCTGCCAAACAGAATTGCCCCATTGCAGGAAGCATTTTTTTCAGGGAAAATGAAAAATTCTTTAATCGGTTCATCTGCGCTTTTCCAGATGAGCAATTTTCATACTACAACAAACGGCACCTATTTTCATTGGGAGAGGAAGATTTACAATTTACGCCTGGAAAACAGCCACTGATCGTAAACATTAAGGGTTGGAAATTAAACTTGCAGGTCTGCTACGATTTAAGGTTCCCGGTTTTTTCGAGAAACACAATCAATCCGGAAACTAACAATCCTGCTTATGATTGCTTGGTTTATGTGGCCAACTGGCCCAAAGTGCGCAACCAGGCATGGAAAAGCCTGTTGGTTGCCCGCGCTATAGAAAATCAGTGCTACGTTGTTGCGGTGAATCGTGTGGGTGAAGATGGCAGGGGTGTTCCTCATTCTGGCGATAGTTGTGTGATTGACCCTTTCGGGGAAATCATGTTTACGTACGCTGACAATGAAGTGGTGCATTCAGCAACCTTAAGTGCCGACTTGTTACAGAATTGCCGCAAAAAACTGCCATTCCTGAGCGATGCAGATTCTTTTGAAATTCTTGATTGAAAAATGAACAGGGAAGAACAACAGCACCTTGACAGAGGATTTGTAAAAGTGCAACAGTTGCTTTTTCGGCAATTCAAGAAAAACCCGGATCTGAACGCCATCCTGTTTCTCATCGGAATTCGTGAATTGGGTGAATTGAAAGGCGAGTTTACAAAAGAAGAAAAACAAGACCTCATGCATATTGCAATTTGCCGCTTGTTAAGCGAAGAGGGCTATTATCAATTGGAAGGGCACGATCAGGATGGTTGGCCACACTGGCAAGCCACGAAAACCTTACCAGACTTAAGTTTGGACGAACAGGAAAATTTGTTGAAGAAGCAGATAATTCTTTACTTTGCCGACCTCTAAAAAGCGCACGTATGAAAAAATTATTCGTATTAACCATTTCAATTTTAACCTTGGCTTCCTGTGGACAAGAATCAGGAACGAGCGAGGGAACAGAAACTAAAAAAGAAAAAATGAGCGAACCAAAAGGTAACCCAAGTTTTGTGATTGAAACCTCAATGGGCACCATCAAGGGTGAATTGTTCAAAGACAAAGCACCAGAAACTGTAGCCAACTGGACCAAACTGGCTGAAAAGGGATATTACGATGGATTGATTTTCCACCGTATAATTCCAAATTTCATGATTCAAACCGGCTGTCCAGACGGAACAGGAATGGGTAGCCCTGGATATAGCATCCAGGATGAATTCGGCCCTGGTCTTAAACACGACAAACCAGGTGTACTTTCCATGGCCAATGCCGGCCCTAACACTGGCGGAAGTCAATTCTTCATCACCCATGTTCCAACACCTTGGTTAGATGGAAAACATGCCATCTTCGGACAAGTGACGGAAGGCCTTGATGTGGTTATGGCTATCGGAAATGCCGAGCGTGGCCCAGGGGATAAACCCGCTACAGACATTGTAATGAAAAAAGTTTCGATTAACTAACCGATCATCCCAGAATTAAAAAACCCGGCAATTCATTAGAATTACCGGGTTTTTTATGTTAGGCATTTAAAGCTGTTTCAATTTATCCCAAAAGTCAGGCAACTTCCTAATCATCGCGATTTCCCTCCATTTCTTCCTTGCCTCAATAATGGGTGATCCAAACCAGACTTTGTTTGGTTCCTCAATGGTGTCACCAACGCCCGATTGAGCCAGAACAACTGTTCCATCAGCAATGGAAAGATCTTTTGAAACACCAACCTGTCCCCACAAGGTAACATTGTTGCCAATCTTAACTTTTCCGGCCACCCCTACATGTGCTGCAAACAGGCAGTTTTCCCCGAGCACCGTTCCGTGACCAATGTGGATGAGGTTATCCAATTTGGTTCCTTTTCCTATAATCGTATCACCCGAAACGCCACGATCAATCGTACAGCCTGAACCGATTTCAACATTATCTTCAATGATGGTTTTGCCACTACTCAGCAACTTGTCATAATGAGCAGGGGTTCCATTTACGGCAGGTCGTTTTTTGAAGTAAAAGGCATCGCTTCCAACAACCGAGTTTGGATTGATAATCACATTGTCGCCTATTGTTGTATAGTCGCAAATTGAAACATTGGCATGTATGATACAGTTGTTTCCAATCTTAACATGATTTCCGACAAAAACACCCGGTTGAATGACTGTATTCTCACCGATAACCGCTGTATCGCAGACTTGCTTATTGGCGGGTTCGAATGGCTTAAAGGTTTTTGTTAAGTAGTTATAATCCCTAAACGGATCTTCAGAAATGATCAAGCCTTTGCCATTGTGGCCTTCAATTTCTTTGTCGATTAAAATTACGCTGGCATCAGACTGAAGTGCCATGTCGTAGTACTTATGAAAATCTACGAAGGTGATGTCACCCGGCTCAACTTTGTGAATTTCATTTACACCGCGAATCACAGTGGTGGGATTGCCTTTGAACTTTGCACCTAACATGGCTGCAGTTCTTTCGAGCGTAAGTGGCGTGTTTAGCTTCATGTTAACGAGTAAGATTTGTGCAAAAAATTCCACCAAGAGATAGCAGGGGTAAGTGGAAAAAGCAGCATAGATTTAATGGGAGGTTTAAGTCTGGTAACGTTTTCAAGATAGACGTTTGAGAAGGTGTTTTGGTTGCCCGATTGGTGATATTTTCTTAAAACAATGGTTTTAACTGGTTCTGTATCACCCTGGTTCTGTATCACCGCACTTCAAATAATAATTTTCCCTTCTTCAAATCGTGCGCGAATTTAAGCCATTTTTAACGATTTGGAACAAGGAAATGTATGCACGCATTGGAAAACCTTAAAACCTGAGCTAATTCCTATTTTGATGTGCTGGCGAATTGATGTTTAAAAGAAGCAGTTTTAGAGATGCAATTACAGTTAATCCCAATGGTAGCGAACGAACAAATTCCTGGGTTTTGGTATATTGAGTTTCCGACAGTTTCAACCGTTTATTTCCAAACATTGAAATGGTTTTAGTGTGGAGGTGCTTTTAACCACGAATGAATTCGTGGCTACACTTCGATGATTTTTCTGAATTGTACTTTTCATTGTGCCATGCTTCAATCACCAATATCCAGAAATCTGTTGCAACACATCAAAATAGGAATTAGCCAAAACCTGGAAGAAAGCACTTCGTGTATAGCAATCCAAACCGGGTTTTTCATCTAAAGGTTTCAGTAATTTCCAGCTACATCAAATTTGTAGATTTGTCGGACATTTTAAAGCTGCACAAGATGAAAGAAACCGCACTAAGTCAAACCCACATCAACCTTGGGGCAAAGATGGCCAAGTTTGCCGGGTACAATATGCCCATTGTTTATTCTGGCATAAAAGAGGAACATCAAACCGTTCGAAATGCGGTGGGCATGTTTGATGTTTCGCATATGGGTGAGTTTATTTTGAAGGGTGATGGAGCTATGGAATTGATTCAAAAGGTTACCTCCAACGATGTGGGAAAACTCTCACCAGGCAAGGCCCAATATTCTTGTTTCCCCAACGAAGAAGGTGGAATTGTAGATGATCTACTGATTTATCACCTAGAAGATGGCAATTACATGCTGGTTGTAAATGCCTCGAACATCGAGAAAGACTGGAATTGGATTTCAAAATTCAATAATAAAAATGTGGAGATGCACGACATCACCGACCAAACCACGCTGCTGGCCATTCAAGGACCCAAAACCGCAGAAGCGCTGCAATCTCTCACAGATATCGATCTGAGCTCAATACCCTATTACACTTTCAAAAAAGGAACTTTTGCGGGTATGAAAAACGTGCTCCTCAGCGCAACAGGTTATACCGGTGCAGGTGGTTTCGAAATTTATTTCGAACGTGGAAACTCACAGCACATCTGGGATTCTGTAATTGCAGCCGGTGAGCCATTTGGCATTCAACCTATTGGCCTGGCGGCAAGAGATACATTACGTCTGGAAATGGGTTTTGCTCTGTATGGAAACGATATCAATGATGACACAAATCCCTACAAAGCAGGATTGGGCTGGATCACTAAACCACAAACCGAGTTTATTGGAAGCGACAAAATCCTGGCCGAGAAAGAAGCCGGATTCACACATCGTTTGGCTGGTTTTGAAATGATAGATCGGGGTATTCCCCGGCACGATTACGAAATTGTTGATGCTGAAGGAAACAACATAGGAGTGGTTACCTCCGGCACCCAATCACCTTCGCTGGATAAAGCCATTGGCATGGGCTACGTTCACAACAATCACAAAGCTCCTGGTTCTGAAATCTACATTGCTGTGAGAAATAAGCGCCTGAAAGCTGTAGTAGTGAAAACTCCTTTTTACAAAAACAGTTAAGTCCGAATGTCCGAACCCAAGCTTGAAACCTGCCTTTCCCCGGCACTGTTTCACCTTTTCGAACCAAAGGGTAAAACGGTTGTTATCATAGACGTTTTGCGGGCCACATCCACTATATGTACAGCATTGCATCATGGAGTAGCCAGTGTCTGTGCGGTAGGCTCCCTGGAAGATTGTAAGGCAAAAGCCGGGTTGAACACAATTCTGGCTGCCGAAAGAGGTGGGGGAAAACCTACAGGATTTGAGTTTGGCAATTCACCTTATGACTATATGAATGATTCTGTTGCAGGAAAGAAATTGGTTCTCACCACTACCAATGGTACGCGCGCCCTTCTGGCGGCCAGAGAAGCGGAGGAAATTCTGATCGGTTCTTTCTTGAACATCGAAGTTATTTCAAACTACCTAAGAAAAAACAATTCGGATGTAATTCTGTTTTGTGCAGGTTGGAAGGACCATTTCAGTTTTGAAGACACTTTGTTTGCAGGAGCGATGGTGCAGAAATTGGCTGCCACCCACAGGTTGGCAGATGACGCATCGCTGGGAGCAAAGGTGTTATATCAGCAAGCTGAAGCGGATTTGTTTGGAGCTTTGAAAAACTCATCGCACTTCAAGCGACTTGAAAAAATGGGAATTGAGAGAGATTTGAAATACTGCACCCAAAAGGATACCTGCCCCGTGTTGCCAATATTGCACGAAGGGGAAATTGTTAAAATGGAATTTTGATGGCCAACAAGATTCCCAATCTGGTCAGTGAATTAAAAGTAAACGGCACTTCATTTCCGGTAAAAGTCTTCCTGGAAAACAGGCGAAGTGCTCGTGTGTCAATTACAAAATCCGGTATTCTGATCAGAATTCCCAAATGGTTGCCAGCTTCCCAACGAGACCAGCAAATTGAGCATTTTAAAGGTTGGGCGAAAAAACGAATTGTTGCCAAGCCGCAGTTATCAGAGCGCGTTCAACCTGTTGAATATGCGGACGGGCAAATTCTGAAAGTGGGTGAATTCAATTATACGTTGCGTTTTCAGGAAACAAAAGAAAACGACAGTACTGCCAAACAGAGTGGTGACGTTATCCTGCTTCAAATTTCCACAAATATGGATCCCGCAGAAACCTACAAAGCGACTTCCTACTTGGTGTATAAAATTGTTGCGCAACATCAGAAACCATATATGATGCAGCGCATCAAACGTCTCAACGAACAGCATTTTCAGCAAACAATTCGAGGCATTCGTTTGAAAAACAACTCCACCAATTGGGGCAGTTGTTCGGGGAAAGGCAACATCAACATTTCAGCGCGATTGCTTTTCGCGCCCGAATGGGTGCAGGATTATGTCTGCATTCATGAATTGGCACACCTGATCGAATCGAACCACTCAGTTCATTTTTGGCGTTTGGTGCACAGCGCAATGCCAGATTACAAATCTGCTGAAAAGTGGTTGAAGGTGAATGGGGAGTTGTGCCGTTTTTAATGCCCGCCAACTATCAATTTCTTCACACCCCTCGCGGACCCGTCAAACATTTCAACGGTGAACATCCCTGGATTTAATTCAGAAACATCTAACCGTACATTCGAAAAATCAACTCGGCCCTCATAAACCACTCTCCCGGCCAGATTGTAAATGCTGACTTCCGATTTTTCGGACAACAGTTTCGTATCGAACACAAGATTCACAAAGTTTGTTGCCGGATTCGGAAACAACGAAAATTCAATTTTATCCTGTAATCCAGGTGTTTCGATTGCAAGCCCAATATCTGTTGCAAATCCGGGCTGGGTGAATGAGGTGGTTCGAAACATCCCACGCCCATAAGTTGCGATGTAATAAACATGGCAATGCGTTTCGTACAGATATTGCCGGGTAACCTCGAATACCGGAACAGCAGAAAGTCCTTCATTCTGTGCGTTCCAGGTCATTCCCTGATCTTCAGAAACCCAAACCCCATATTCTGTCCCCAACAGGATGATGTTGTTATTGTTGAATTCAATTTCAGCATCGTAAACCGGCATAGGTGGCAGATTGCCCTGGATACTTTGAAAATCGGCCTGAGAAATGCTTAGCGCACTTGCGGCATTATCGGAACGATAAACGTATTGGTAGCTTGCACCATTTGAGTAGTTGCCCAATGTCACCACCACATGTTCTGAATTATTGGGATCAATGGCGATTCCTGTAATGTATCGTGAGGAGCCTCCCATCCAATTGCTATTCCCTGCGATTCGCGTGCGTGTGACCGAATCACTTAACAATGGAGTTCCGGTCTCGAGGCTGTCATAGAGAACGGTTGTCAATCCATCAATTCGGTATAGATTGCCCACGGTGGTTCCAACGTAAAGAACGCCATCATCATTTGTTGCCACCGCAGAAACATATTCCCCAAAAGGTATTGAAATTGGATACCATTGCGGTGCCTTATACATGATTAGCGCTTTCGATGCTGCCCACACCGCTCCCCGACAACCCAAATAAAACAGCCCCTGGAAACCATCCCCTTCAGGGCCTTCATAGATGGCCATTGGCGCAATAAAAAGTGCATCATCATCGGGGTAGCCGTCACTCAGGCAAATCAAAACTGTATCCAGCCAGTAAGACGGCTCGCAATCTATTTTGCTGTCAAAAAATCCTGAAAATCCAGCGTTGAAAGCGCCAGATCGTTCAACTGATCCATTTACATATTCGGCAAACATGGTACCCGGCCGGTTGCGGGATAAGATTGATTTTCCACCATCACCGCCCTTAACTTCTATGGCCGTTTGAGGTGTGTTTCCTTGAAAATCAATGAGTTGTGTGCCATTGTCCTGGGAACCTCCCAACACCTGACCACCGGTTGCAGCTCCCATTCCATAGAACTGGGTAATATTCAAGCCCTTGTTTCTTGCAATAAATGAAGGGAAGTGCTCATCGGCATTGTAACTCACGAAAACCCCACCATCGGTTGCAACATAAAACTGGTCAGGATTTTCAGGATGAAACACAATTTTATGCTGATCGGCATGCAGGTAGCTGATGTTCTCCGGGGAATCATCCGTCCAGTCAGACAGCAGATACCACCCAACATCTTCACCCCAACTCCATAGATGTAATTGCCCACCCAACAGTATGCGATTTTTGTCGTTCGGATAAACAGCAATTGCCATATCATACTCGCCCTGAGAGCCCAGCGGGTTGAAAAGCCCGCTATAAATCGCCAGCGTTTCCCAGGTAAAACCAGCATCCTGCGATCTATATACTCCATGCAACTTTGAATCATCATTGGCGATGATTACGTAAACAAAATCCGGATCACTGGGTGCAATTGCAATCTCCATTCGTGAAATGTCAACAATAGAAGGAAACCCACCAACATTATGAACCAGAGTGAAATTGAATCCATCCTCGGATCGAAAGAGTTTATCATTCACACTTGCGAAGGCAATTCCATCATTTGTGATCACCGCTTCATCAGCACGTACATTGGCATGACCATCCAGGTTGGCATCCTGCCATGCCACCCCGCCATCGTTGGAAAACAATAATCCACCCTTTGTCGCGGCAAGTAAAAACTCATTGCTGTGGGGGTGCAACGCAATTTCATTCACAAATGCCCACCCATCTGAAAGATTATTTGCAGATAGTGGCATTGTGGAAACCAAATGCTGAAACGAAATGCCCCCGTCAACGGATTTGTAAATTCCATTACCCACAAATGCGGAAGAATTTTGCGTTCCTGCCCCGTGAGCAAATGACTCCCCGGTTCCAAAATAGATATCGCCCTCTTTGCTTTGCGCAATGCAACTGATGCCTATATTTCCGAAAATCTTATTGTCCGGATGTTCCCACCAATTCAATCCACCATTGTTCGTTAGAAAAAGTCCTCCGCTTACTCCTCCTGCATACATGCGATTTGGCGTGGCCTGGTCAATCAGTAATGCGCGACAACGGCCACCAACATTATCGGGACCTAATTCTTGCCACACAACATTTGATGACCGAGTTTGATTTTTGGCTTGGTAGGCAACATGCCTTCTGATATCAATCACTTCTTCCGCAGGCAGTTCATGGGTTTCATCATTTCTTCGAATTTCATGAAGAAACTTGATGGCGTTTCTAAAACCACCGACCTTTTTCTGCTCCTGGCGTTTGCTTTTCTCTTTCATCAATTCCTGCCAGGTCAGGCCAAGGGCATTTCGTTCTTTAAAGTTTTTTTCAGAAATCACATCCGGTTGATCATCGCAAAACAGATGAACCATCAACAAATTGAAAACGATAAAAATGGTCAGGGATGCAGCAAACGGGAGAGTTGATTTCGGTATCATAGCACAAGATGATTTGATGATGAATAACTGAATGTAGGTACCGTCATATTTTGATTTGTCAGGTAAATCTCAGTTTCGTTTGCAGGGATGATTTATTGCTTAAGCGTGACAAGTTTTCCGGATTGAAAACGGCTTTTTCAGTAAACCGTGACAAAAGGCAAAAGTGAAGTGCTTGTGTTTTCTTTGCCCCATGAAATTCGAAAAGCACGTTTTCATTTGTACCAACGAACGTACCGAAGGTGGTCGTCCAAGTTGCGGTCACGATTGCGGAATGAACCTGGTAAGTATATTCAAGAAAGAATTGAAGGACAGGGGGCTAAAAGGAAAAATGCGTGCTCAACGAGCCGGTTGTCTCGATAGTTGTGAACACGGCCCCAGCCTGGTGGTTTATCCCGATGAGGTTTGGTATGGCGGTCTGAAACCGGAACACATTCCACAAATCATTGAAGAACATTTGTTAGGCGGCAAACCCGTTGAATCTTTAACGATAGATTGGGAAAAAGAAGACTGATCAAGTGATGATCCAGAGCCTCACGGCCATGGCAATAACCACCACAACCAAAATCCACTTAATGAAACGGTCGCCTTTAGCCACGGCCACATGACTGCCAATCCAACCACCTGCTGAGGTGCCACATGCCAGGGCAATACCATATTTCCACCAGATGGCATCTTCAAGTATAAAAACTATTACAGCAGCAAAAGTGTAGCACATCACCACGAACACTTTTATGCTGTTCACCTTCACCAGGTTAAAACCATTTACGAAAGTGAGGGCGGCAATAATCACAAAACCCACCCCAGCCTGAATAAATCCCCCATAAATGCCAATGATGAAAAATGTAAAAATGCCCACCGCCTGGTTTTTTGAGGAGAGTTTTTCAACCAGACCTTCTCCAAGGTTTTTGGGTTTAAAAACCACGGCAAACACCACAAATACCATAACTACGGCCAGTATCTTATTGAACAAATCTCCGCGAATATCCATAGCGAATTGCGCCCCGATAATTGCCCCTGCCGTGGCCGCAATCCCCAGCCATAATGCATAAGGAAACACCCGAACCTTCTTCCTCCAGAATCCAGCGGAGGCGGAAGAAGTTTGCAACATCACGCCAATGCGGTTGGTGGCGTTGGCTTCGGCAGCCGGCAGGCCCATGAAAATGAGCAAAGCCAGCGTAAGCACCGAACCACCACCAGCCATGGTATTAATGAAACCCGCAAAGAGTCCTGCCCCAATGAGCATTAAAATATCCATCCACTCCATCAACGGCTAAAATGTTGCTTTTGCCTGAGTTCGCTGTGTCAATTAATCAACAAACCGGGGCTTATGCTATTTTTGGTGCGGAACCAAAAGCATGGGAAGAACAGCAATTGTAGTCGGAGCCACTGGTCTTGTTGGCAGTTTTGTACAGCAACACCTGGAAGCTGATGAAGCTTACGAGGCCGTACATCTCCTGGCCCGCAGAACAATTCAGACGGCCTCCCCAAAGTCTCATTCGCACGTGGTTGATTTCAATGATTTGGACAAACACAAAGCGCTTTTTGGAGGCGATGACTTGTTTTGCTGCCTTGGTACCACCATCAAAATCGCCAAAACCAAAGCAGCTTTTTACAAAGTGGATTTCACTTACGTATATGAATCAGCAAAACTTGCAGCGGCCAATGGAGTCAATAACTTCTTGTTGGTTTCTGCTATAGGAGCCAATTCGAAGTCCCTTGTTTATTATAGCCGGGTGAAAGGAGAAATTGAAGATGCAGTGAAGAAGATGCCCTTCCAAAGCGTTCAGATCTTCCAACCTTCCCTATTGCTTGGCCCCAGGAAAACGAAACGGTTGGGAGAACAATTTGGTGAAACAGCCCTGAACCTTGTGAGTGGTCTTTTGATCGGGTCTTTGAAAAAGTACAAAGGCATCCAGGCGTCTGATGTAGCTTTGGCGATGATCGCAAGGGCAAAACTGGATTTCAAAGAAAGCTTCACCATTCTATCTGACGAAATTCAAGTCATTGCCAACCGGGAAAAGGAATCTCCATGAACATGGTTCTTGACATTGGCAACACACGAACCAAAGTTGGTATTTACAACCAGCGTCAGGAAATTCGTATAATTCAGTACGAGCACCTCACCGGCAAAGACCTGGAGGGGCTCATCAAATTCAACAAAGTTTCGCACACCATTGTTGGGGCAACAGGAGACCTTTCCCTGGAGCTAAAAGACATTCTGGTGAAAACATCCTCCACAATTTTTCTGGATGCTGAAACATCCATTCCAATAAAGAATCTTTATAAAACTCCTGAAACTCTGGGAAATGACCGCCTGGCTTCAGCCGTGGCAGCGGCACGATTGCATGACGGCAAAAACGTGCTCATCATTGATGCCGGCACCTGTATCACCTACGATTTTCTGAATGCCCATGCACAATACCTGGGAGGCAGCATTTCTCCGGGCATCGAAATGCGTTTTAAAGCCCTGGATACTTTCACGGATAAGTTGCCGTTAGTCAGGCGGTCAGAAAAGTTTTTCATGACCGGACGCAATACGAACGAATCGATTTTGAGCGGAGTTTTACAAGGAACCCTAAGCGAAGTAGAAAACCGGATTGGGCAGTGGAAATCTGCACATTCAGATCTTGTGGTCTTATTGACTGGCGGGGATTTCGGCTTTTTTGAAACTCATCTTAAAAGTCAGATATTTGCAGTCCCAAATTTGGTACTAAAGGGTTTGAATGAAATATTGGAACACAACATTCATGGGAACTAAGGTTCTCATTTTATTTTCTATCCTAATCTTTACTGTTGAAATAGCCACTGCGCAGGAGAACTCTCCCTATACGCGCTATGGCGTGGGCGATGTTCGCTCAACATCAGTAACAGCTAATCAGGGCATGGGCGGGCTCGGTGCTGCTACCCGCGATAATCTCAGGATTAACTTCACCAACCCGGCATCGTACTCAAAATTTGGATCTGGTGGCCAATACACTACTTTCGAAACCGGCCTGTTCACCCGCAATATGTGGATCAGCGGGGAAGATTCGATTTACAATACCGGTTATGCCAATCTCGATTACCTGGCTTTTGGAATTCCTTTGAAAGAAAGATGGGGAATGAGTTTCGGGTTAATGCCCTATTCCAGGGTGAACTACAACTTTTCAGAAAGAATCAACGATGCACAGATTGGCATCTACGAAAATCAATACAGTGGTCGCGGAGCCTTGTATCAGCTTTGGCTGGGGAGTGGCTACGAAATTAAAGGGTTTTCTTTCGGAGCAAACATTGCTTTGGCTTTTGGTAAGATCGACTACACAAAAGCGATTGCCTTTCCCGATTCTTTGGAATCCCTGAACACCAGGAATACCAGCAACCTACGCTCACGTGGGTTTTTCTGGAATCTTGGACTTCAATATTCCAAAAAACTTGACAACGAGTTAGTGATCACCGCTGGAATTTACGGCAATGCCAATCTCAAACTTAACACCGATCTCACACAAACCTGGGAACGTTATGTTAACAGTTTTGGGGTTGATGTTGTGCTGGATACGGTAATAGCACCCGTTGAGGCTGAAGGCAAGATTACTTTACCTGGGAAATTCGGAGCTGGATTGACTGTGGGTAAGGAAGGAAAATTCGTTGCAGGCTTCGATTTTGAATATAACCTTTGGTCAGATTTTGATAATAACGTAATCGCCTACGATCCCTTACAGGATAGCTGGGTAATGAAAATCGGGGGAGAAATTACACCTGATTATAAAGCGATAAGCAAATACGGGAAACGTATGACTTACCGAGCCGGGGCTCATTTCGGCAAATCGCAACTCAACCTGAATGGACAGGATATTTCCGACTTTGGCATAACATTTGGATTTGCATTGCCAGTTTCACTTAAAAAGAGAAGTACTTTTGATAAAAGCGTGTTCTCGAAAGTCAATTTCGCATTCGATATTGGAAAACGTGGAACCACCCAAAACAACTTGATAAAAGAAAACTACATAAAAGCGTCAATCGGATTTACCCTGAGCGACAAGTGGTTTATCAAAAGAAAATTCGACTAATTATGAAAAGCCTGTCAACCATCAACAAATTGCTCATCATACCGCTGTTTGCCTTGATGAGTATCTCAATCTATGCTCTTCCAAATGAAGCCAACATCACCATTCCCACCATGGAAGATTGCCCTTCACCTAAGTGGGGAATTGATAGTTTGAAGACTGTTGAGTCACTATCACTCTATAAGCAATTTTACAAGCAAAAAAATTATACAGAAGCATTGAAAACATGGCGATATGTTTTTACCAATGCGGCTGGTTCGGTGGAGTATGCTCTGATAGATGGTGGGGTGATGTACAAAACCATTATCCGAGACGAAAAGGACAAGGTGAAAAGAGCACCGTTCATCGATACCCTGATGATGATTTACGATAGGCGATTGGCATGTTTTGGAGAAACAGGAAATGTTTTGGCGAGAAAAGCCAGCGACATGGTGAGTTTGATGCCGAAGGAACGGGTGGCTGCGAACGAATTGTTCAAACGTGCCTTTGATCTGGATGGAACTAAAAGTTCGTACCAGGTTATGTATTCCTATATTTTCAATACCATTCAGTTGCAATTGAAAGGAAAGATTGATACTACAGAAGTGATTGAGAATTACAATACTGCGTTGAGCATTCTTGATGCAAATGCCAAGGATCCCAAAAACGCCAAAAAGCTGGAAAAGATTAAAAGCACACAAGGAAAAATTGATGATGTGATTTCTCCTTTTTTGAAATGCGAAACACTGATGCCTTTGGTGAACAAACAGTATTCTGAAACTCCTGATGACCAGGCATTGTGGCAAAAGATCTATTCGCAAATGAAAACAGCCGGTTGCATTAATGAGCCTATCTTTCTTGAAGTAGCCATAAAATTGCAGGAAGTTGATCCGAATGCAACGCGAGCGTTTTTCATTGCAAAAAAATTATCATTCGATAAGAAGTTTGAGGAATCTATTTCCTACTACAAGGAAGCAATCAGACTTCAGGAAGATGGTGAAAAACGAGGTGAGTATGAATTGGATCTCGCCAAGGTATATCGTGCCACCAACCAATATTCCACAGCCCGGACTTTTGCCATACAGGCGGCTAAAAACAAAACCAACTGGGGTGAGCCTTACATCTTAATTGGGGATCTTTACGCATCAAGCGGTCCGATTTGCGGTCCTGGAACAGGCTGGGATAGCCAGATTGTGGTTTGGCCTGCCATTGATAAGTATGCTTATGCCAAATCAATTGATCCTTCAATCGCAGACAAGGCAAACAGTAGAATTGGACGTTATTCCGGGTTTATGCCTTCCAGCGAAGACTGTTTTATGCGTAGCTTTAAAGACGGTGATGCAATCACTGTAGGATGTTGGATAAATGAAACCACTAAAGTCAGAAGTCTTAAACAATAGAAATTTGAAAATCTTCAAACAGCCGGGAATTGCACAATTCCTGGCTGTTTTGTTTTTAGTCTTTTCCAGTTGTGAGGAAACGCCACACACAGTAGAGGAAGTGGTGGTCCAAAAGGTAGTTGTGGTGGAAACCGGTCGCGATGTTAAACTGATCTACAGCGATTTCGGGCAACACAAGGTTGAAATTGTTGCTACCACCATGAAACGCCACCTTGCCAAAGAACCTTTTATAGAATTTCCTGATGGTTTGCGTTTGTATTTCTACAACGGGGAAGGTGAGATCGATAGCCGTCTTTCAGCCAACTACGGCATTGGCCAGGAGAAAGATGAAGAAATGACGGTTAGTGATGATGTGGTGATCGTAAATCTTAAAGGAGAAAAATTAAACACCGAAGAACTGATCTGGAAACAGAAAGACGGGAAAATCTACTCCGATAAATTCGTGAAAATCACCACGGAAGATGAGATAATTTTTGGAGAAGGATTGGAAGCAACCGAAGACTTTTCAGAATACACCATCAAGAATATTAAGGGTACCATCCAATTGGAAAATGATGTGATCGACTGATCATTCAGGAGCCAACTCCAACTTAAAGGCAGCGTGCCTTTCCACTTGCTCTCGACTCCAGCACATGGGATGATATTCACCATTTAACCATAATTCTATCTGGGAATTATAGTGTGGATTAGTTAGATCCCCACTTTGTCCAGGTGGCATCACCGATTTGGATTTGGTAAAATCTTCGAGGTTGATTACCTGCCTGTAGGACGGACCAACGATATGTTGGCCGTAAGGCTCGTGTGGCCTGAATGCGGTTTGACAAACCGTATCTGTGTCTCCTCCAAGATCGATGGGGCCAAGGTTAAAAACCTTATCGAGTGGTGCTTGTGCGCTCATGGTGTGTGAGAATTCTACAGCATGCAGTTTGCCCCATTGCCATTTTTCTATGTCCGAACTTACTTCATCTTTCAACCATGTTACTGCATCGGTCAGTGCTTTTCTCAGGACAAATTCTTTCCCTCCTGATTTTTCTATCCACCATGAACTGGGTTTGTTGAGCATTCTCAGAAGCGCTACAGAATCATGACCCATAAATTCGGTCATTGGTGCCATGATGGGATGGTAACCACCCCCACGAAACTCCCGGGCCAGTTCTGCCCCTAGAACAGGGTCAACAATGTTGTGAATAAGAAAGTGTTTGGTGACTTGATATAAAGTTCCTCCGATCGTTTTTGTATCTAAAACTCCATCCCACTCTACAAGCATTTTGCGGGCTTTCTCAACCTTGGAATCTTCAGTTGTGATGGTGAGGTAATGCTGTGCAAACTGCTTCCCGGGGATGCAAAAAAGGTCCATGTGAAATCTACCAAGATCTTCAGTCGTAAAAGTAGTTTTGGACTGAAGTAAATCTTCCATTCGCCTTGCCCTATAACCATTCATCCAGGCATTACCCAAAAAGTGGGGGTAATTGTCTTCAACAATTTTGTGATTGCAGGTTACAAACCAGCCCTTCTCTGGGTTAAACAGATGGGGCATTTCATCGAAAGGAACCGAATCGATCCATTCATATTCGCCTGTCCATCCTGGAACTGGAACCATGCCCTGCCCGGTTTTTCTTACCGGAACTTCACCCGTGACCCAATAGCCAATATTACCTGCAACATCTGCATAAGTGATGTTGAGACCCGGGGCACCAATGTGTTTGCAACTTTTTACAAACTCATCCCAGTTCTTTGCCTGGTTTATTTCTTGCCAGCCCTGAAGAGAGCTAATCGGTTGCAACGCCTTTGAGCATAACGTGACTTTCTGCTGAGGAATATCAATAACATCCGAAATAACCGGTCCGTGATGGGTTTCTATTACTCGTTCAATGTGATCGGCACCATCCTTTATTTTGATTGTTTCTTCATGAATGGTTGATTCCCATAAAGCCCCCTGGAATTCATAGTTGACACAAGATTCGTCACTGAAACGTTCAACAAACAAATCCTGCAAATCGGTGAACGCCAAAGTTATTCCCCAGGCAATGTGTTCATTGTGACCAATCATGATCAGGGGAAGTCCGGGAATGGATACTCCGGTACAATGATAACCCGCTGATTGCATATGAGCCTCGTACCAAATGCCGGGCAGCATGAGAGGAAGATGTGGGTCGTTACATAAAATCGGTTTTTCCGTGTTGGTCAAATTTGCTGAAACGGCCCAGGCGTTGCTTCCTCCAAGCGGATTGAGGTAAGGCCCCTGAAGGGCTTGCAACATTCCGCTTTCTTCAATTTTGTTGAATTCTATGCCGTTTGGCAATTTCACGGGATTGTCTTTTGAGTACTCAATTTCCAATTCTGCCGCTGCTTCTTCACCCACCTTTTCAATAATCTTGGCACGCACAATGCTGTGGTACCAAACGAATGACATTTCCCAAATCATCATCCTTGAAAAAGCCAGTGAGTCCAGTCGGGTCCATGGTTCAGGCTCATATTTCAGCAATTGAAATTCAACTGGAAATGCCTTTCCTGGATTTGAAATGTAAGCATTGATGCCTTCAACATATGCATCCATCATTTCGGTCAGACTTGGGTCGTATGCTTGTGCATCTTGTTCAGCTAATCGATTAAAACCCATGGTTCGAGTCAGCCTGTCTGTGTCCAGGGCCAATGGACCAAGAATTTCGCAAAGCCTGCCAGTGGCAAGCCTTCGATTAATTTCCATTTGCCACATCCGGTCCTGTGCATGCACGAAACCCTGGGTCATCAGCATATCGTGTTTACTCCTGGCATAAATATGAGGAACACCCCATTGATCGCGGATTACCTCAACCGAATTTTCCAGGCCGGGCAAACAAAGTTTTCCCTCAAATTGAGGTTTGCCCTTTTTGGCTTTTGATCTGATTACGGTTTTTGCCAATAAGGTATTCAGGCTGGAAAACAGGCTCATGGTTTCTTCGTTTCAGGATAAAATTTCCCCCTGAAAATGCAAAGAAAATCTACAAGAAAGAAGTGAAAGGTTGGTTAAACAGTAAGTGCTCCACCCGGATCATCTTCTCTTCCCAATGCTTTAAGGAAAGAGAGGTGGTTTTTCACCGAACCCAGTAGTGAAAGATTAGTGTACTCGATACCGAAGTCTTTTGCTGTTTGCTTGATGATCTTGGTAAGATCCAGGTAATGGATATGACAGATAGTCGGGAAAATATGGTGCGCAACGTGCGTATTTAGCCCACCTGCAAACCAATTTACCAATCTGCTTTCTGCAGCAAAATCCTTGGTACAGTTAATTTGATGAACAGCCCAGCTTGAATCTATCTCGCCTTTAGCATTAGGTTCTACGAAATCAGTTCCATGTGTAACATGCACTGGCGTGAGAATGAAAGCCATGATATTTCCAATCATCATGTGCATCATAAAAAACGCAAATAGAAGTTGCCAAATGGTGATATCCAGTAAAACATAAGGAATAATCAAGCTATATGATATGTAAATGACCTTACTTAAAATCAAGATCAGATATTGACCCCAGTGATGACCTGTAATTACTTTGTTACCAAAACGTTTAGTGGTGTACAATTGAAAATCCTTGATGAGGATGGCGTAAATGCTGAACAAACCATACAAAATTGGAGCATATATATGTTGAAGCCTGTGGTGAGGTTTTCTTTTGGCCATCGGATGAAAGCGTAATAGAAACCCTTGGTCAATATCCACATCTGCACCATTCACATTGGTGTAGGTATGATGAGAAATGTTGTGTTTCAAATCCCACATGTAGCTGCTCAATCCAACCAAATTCCATACGTAGGAGAGAAAACTATTCACTTTGGGATTGGGTGAATAAGCACCGTGTGAAGCATCGTGCGCTACATTGAAAACAAAAAAAGCTGAGCTCATTCCAAAAATGATGGCAAGTATGAGCATTTGCCAAGGTGCGAAGATTCCCGAGATAATCAGGCCATAAGAAACGGCTACCATTGAAAAGAAAAAGATAGTTTTAGCTACCATCAAGCCATTGGCAAATTTTGTGGTGTTATTATCAATGAAATATTGATCAACTCTTTGCTTAAGTGTGCTATAAAAATCCGACCTGTTGCCGTATTTATATTTTACTGTTAGAGGCTCCATATTCCGATTTTCTCAGTAAGCGGCAAAATTAATGATTTCCTTTGCCCAAGTGGCTTTCAGAGACTACTTCTTTCCAACATTTTGGGTGATTTTCTTCAACTTTGCGAAGTGATCAGAGCTTGATCAGGAGGTCGGATTTTCGCTTTTTTCGAAGCCATTGTTTTATAATTCTCCTTGCTTCAGGATTATCGCTAAACGGCTTCACCACATTTCGAATTTCCACCACTTTATCGGCATCGAATTGGCGATCAATAAAGCCAAACCCTTGATAAGCATGATCTTCTACCCAAATGACTGCTCTTTCATCGAGCGTTCTGCCTTCCGTAATGAGTAAAAAACTTTGAGGATTGAAGCGATACTCTGAAAATACCTTTCGTACGCGGTAATTGTACATCTTGGCCGGAACACCCTTAATTGAAAACTTTCGGTCGGGTGAAAAGCCGCAGAGTTCAGGAACAATTTCATATTGCTCGATAACTCGCTGAATAAAAAATTCCACTGATCGCCTGGTCGTCAGTTTCAGAATTTCCTCTTCATCGGGATTCAGCATCCTGATATCTATGGTGACATACCCATTTTTATTTTTTCCGGGATATACTCCATATCGATACTTTTTCCCGCGTTGCATAGAGTTATAAGGTGGCCAATATCTTTTTATCTCGCTGTTTTCTAGCAGCAATGCAGCCAACTCACTTCCTGTCACTTCATAGTTGATATCAGCAACTTCCTTTTTCAGTTTTTGCATCTTCACATTTTCCGCATCGGTCGAAAAATGTGTTATGATCCGCTTCCTGATGTTTTTGCTTTTGCCGATATACAATGGTTTTCCGGCTTCTTCAACGAAATAATAAACTCCAGCTTCCTCAGGAAGTTTATCGACCTGCGCTTTCGAAATTGAAACAGGAAAATTGGCTTCGTCCAATTCCGATTTCATGAATGAGCGCATCAATTCACCCCGATCATTCAACATTATTTTATCGAAAAGCTGGGCGGTTGCTTCAGCATCACCAAATGCCCGATGTCGGGAATCAATCGGAATATCCAGAGCGATACAGATTTTACCAAGGCTATGGGAATCGAAATCGGCAAATACTTTTTGAGCAAGTTTCACGGTGCACAATTGCCTTCGCTGGTAACGCCTGCCTATGCGTTTGAACTCATTGCGAATCATCGTATAGTCGAACTTCACATCGTGAGCAACAAAGATTTTTCCTTCTGTAAGTTTCTCGATCTTGTCGGCTACATCTTCAAAATCAGGTGCCACTGCCACCATCTCATTTGAAATACCAGTTAGTGCAACCACAAAAGGCGCGATCTCGATTCCGGGATTCACAAGCGTAGAATATTCCTCAATCACTCGTTCACCGTTGTGAATGAGGATAGCAACCTCCGTTACCCTGCATGTGTTCGGGCTTCCTCCCGTAGTTTCTGTATCGATTATCGCAAACAATTGATTCTTTTTATTGAAGCAAAAGATTTAGAGATGTTGATTGATCCAATCCAAAATGGTTTGAAAAACTTGAGGCCGTTCCGGTTCGTTATGAATTTCGTGATAGCATCCTTGCCAGGGAACATATTTCACATTTGCCCCAGCCCTTTGAGCAAATTCGGCAGAGGCAGGTTCTGAAGTCAGTTTGTCTTCTGTTCCGTGCATCAAGAGCACAGGTTTTTCGAGTCTTGCAGCGTTTTCCAGGGCCCACAACCCGGCTTCAAAACAACCTAAAAACATCACGATTGAAATCCTGTCATGCACCATCGGATCACTGGTATATTTTTTAACTTCTTCGGGGATGCGCGAAATGGCGGAAGCGTCTAATTTGGTAGATTGGGTGAATGAGGGCAGAATTTTTCCGACCAACTGTCCCATGAACACTTCAATTTTTGGTGGGTCAAACGCCAACTTCAACCATGGCCCCGTAGCGATTCCCGCTCGAACGGATGGATTTTTTCGAATCAGGTAATTCAAAACCACATTTCCACCCATACTATGCCCATACAAGAAAATGGGTGTTCCCGGATATAATGCTTCGGCCTTTCCAAGGAGATCGCCAACACTGCCCAGCAACATCTGATAGCTTGAACAATGGCCGCGTTTTCCATCCGACTTTCCATGACCCCGGTGGTCATGGGCCAAAAGAGCAACCTGGTTACCGGATAAGAATTCTGCCAAATGCGCATATCTGCCGCTGTGTTCACCCATGCCATGAACCAGGCAAACAACGGCTTTCGGTGCTACATCAGGAGCCCATAATTGAGCATAAGTCATCTGGCTATCGGCAGCTTTCCAGGAAAATTCTTCGTGTTGCATTAAATCTCTTTTGTTAAAGGGAAATTAAAGTATTGAAGCGATGGGCCATTTGGCACAAAGCGGAAAGTCCTATTTTCAATAACGCTAAACTGGTTTGGACTTAGAATTTGAACGATACTGTTCAAGGTCAATAAAGTTCAGCATAATTCTTTTAGACTTCTACGATTACTTCAAAATAGATGAAAAAAACGCTCTTTTCCTTGTTACGAATTGCTGGGGTGATCATATTGGGTGGGTTGCTTTGGGTTATAGGCAATCTGGCCTACGGCACACTTACTGACTACCAGCCACCTGAAAAACAGAACTTGGAAGTTTTTGGTACTTCGGTTTTTCAGCCCGATTCACTGGTTTCTTTTGTTATTTGGAATATTGGATATGGAGGTTTGGGAGAAGACGAAGACTTTTGGTACGATGGAGGAAAAACCGTTATTGCAACAAAAGAAAATGTGCAGAAATATTTAAGAGGCATTTACGAAACGGTAATTAATCAATGGCAAATCGACTTTTATTTATTTCAGGAAGTAGATACGCTTGCAGACCGGAGTCATGATATCAACCAATTGGAAGATTTAACTTACCATCTTTCCGGCCACACATCTTGTTTTGCCACAAATTACAATGTGAAGTTTGTGCCGATGCCCTTGGACAATCCTATGGGAAAAGTGCTGGCCGGTTTGGCATCTTTTTCAAAATTCAAATCAACAGAAAGTACCAGGTATCAATTTCCGGGAAACTACAGTTGGCCCAACCGAATCTACTTTTTAGATCGATGTTTTTTACTGCAACGATTTCCAACTAAAAATGGAAAGGAACTGGTAGTTATTAACACACATAACTCGGCTTATGATGATGGAAATCTAAAAAAACAACAAATGGCATTCATGAAAAACGTGTTGCTAAATGAATACAACAAGGGCAACTATGTGGTCGTAGGTGGAGATTGGAATCAATGCCCTCCCGGATTTGACAACATGACTTTCGCGCCAGCAAACGGAGACAGCTACGATCAGGTAAGTATTGCACCTGATTTTCTACCCAAAGACTGGCAATGGGTTTTCGATCCAACAGTAGCAACAAACCGAAAATTGGCAACGCCTTACAAGGCGGGTGAAAGCTTCACCACTGTTATCGATTTTTTCCTGGTTTCACCCAACATTCGGGTTGAAGAAGTTAGGGGTGTGGATCTTGAATTTGCTTATTCTGATCATCAGCCGGTTTTGATGCGGGTGGTTTTGGAGTGACACCAGGGTTTTGAATCCTATCTTTCCACCCCAAAACCCCTAACTTTGGCAACTTCATTTTTAGAGCTATGAGTTCAGAAGTTCAGGAACAATTTCCCCAGATTATTAGTGTAGCTGAAGAGGTTCGATCTGCCAGTCCAGAAACCCCTGAAGAGGTTGAGCAATTCCGTATAAAATACCTTGGTAGCAAGGGAATTATGAAATCCCTGATGGGTGAAATCAAGGAGATTGCACCCGACCAAAAACGTTTTTATGGTCAGGCGGTGAACCAGTTGAAACAGGAAGTTGAAGCTCGTTTTGAAGAACTGAAGAAAACTGCATCTGCAAAGCAAAAAGATGAAGCAAAACAGTCTATCGACCTTTCCCTCCCCCCTGAAAACCGGACTTTAGGCTCCAGACATCCATTGTCGATTGTACGAAACAGGATTGTAGGGATTTTCGCAAAGTTGGGTTACACGGTTGCCGAAGGTCCTGAAATAGAAGACGACTGGCACAACTTCACTGCTCTAAACACACCACCTGACCACCCTGCAAGAGATATGCAGGACACCTTTTATATTCAGCAGGATCCGGTGGTATTGGCTCGCACACATACCTCGTCTGTTCAGATCAGGGTCATGGAACAACAAGACCCGCCAATAAGGATTGTTTGCCCTGGCCGTGTTTTCCGGAATGAAACGATTTCTGCCAGGGCACACTGTACTTTCCACCAGGTAGAAGGGCTTTATATCAACGAAAATGTATCCTTCGCAGACCTAAAGCAGACCTTGCTTTTATTCACTCAGGAAATGTTTGGGTCAGATACAAAAATCCGCTTACGCCCATCTTATTTTCCGTTTACAGAACCGTCTGCTGAAGTAGATGTTTCCTGTTTCATTTGCAAGCAAAAAGGATGTTCTGTTTGTAAAAAAACCGGATGGGTTGAAGTAATGGGATGCGGAATGGTGGATCCTGAAGTACTTAAAAATTGCAACATCGATCCTGAAAAATACAGCGGTTTTGCATTTGGGATGGGTATTGAACGCATTGCCATGTTGAAATATGAAATAGAAGACATCAGGGTTTTCTGGGAAAATGACATTCGCTTTTTAAAACAATTTAGATCAGCATTTTAGTTATGGGTGCATATACTATCAAGAAGATTGGAGTTATTGGTTCCGGCACTATGGGTTCGGGTATTGCTCAAATTGCAGCAATGGCGGATTTTGAAGTATTGCTTTTTGACATGAATGCCGAAGCGCTTGAGCGAGCAAAAGTCAGAATTGAAAAAAATCTGGATGGGGCGATAAAAAGAGGAAAGATTGACGAGGCGAAAAAAGAAGCCACACTTGGCAAACTGACTTTTACCGAAGAGTTTAAAGACCTAAAAGCAGATTTGTTTATCGAGGCAATCATCGAGGATGTGAAAACTAAACGAAAACTTTTCAATAAGCTGGATAAGCAAAACGATGACAAAACAATTTTTGCTACCAACACTTCCTCTATTTCAATTGGAAAAATTGCAGCCAAACTTGACAACCCACACCGTTTGGTTGGCATGCACTTTTTTAATCCGGCACACATTATGAAACTGGTTGAAGTAATTTCCGGACCCAGCACTTCAAAAGAAGTGGAGGATTGTATTTACGATCTGTCCCTGCAATTGGGGAAACAACCAGTACGAGTGAAAGATTCTCCAGGGTTTATTGTAAACAGGGTTGCACGACATTATTACCTTGAAAGCCTCCGAATAGTCGAGCAAAACGTAGCAGATGTTGAGGCTGTAGATGAATTGATGGAATATTCCGGATTCAGAATGGGACCTTTCCGATTGATGGATCTGATCGGTATTGATGTAAATCTGCAAGTCACCAAAACTTTGCACGAAGCATTTTACTACCATCCTCGCTTCCGACCAAAAAGATCGCAGCAACAAAAAGTAGATGCCGGGCATTTGGGCCGAAAAACTGGTAAGGGATTCTATAATTACGAATCCGAATCTTAGTCAGTGTGACGTTTAAATGGAATGACTTCAACAATTTCGTATCCAAACTTTCTGTTAAAAAGGTTTGGAATGTCAGCAAGGTCTTTTCTTCCTATCAATATTCCAGGATAACCGGGAAACCAACACAATGGGGCCTGCCATTTCATCTTTCCATTGAGCCCACCACATCTTGTAACCTCCGCTGTCCGGAGTGTCCAAGTGGGTTGCGATCGTTTACACGACCAACAGGAATGTTGGAAGCACAACTTTACCGTGATCTGGTAGATGAACTTGGCGAACAGTTGATATATCTCTATTTCTATTTCCAGGGGGAACCTTATCTGCATCCCGAATTCACAGAGCTTGTCAAGTATGCTTCAGACAGGGGCGTTTATTCTGTCACCAGCACCAATGCCCACTACCTTACAGACGAAAACGCCAGGAAAACCATTGAGTCTGGATTGGATAGAATGATCATTTCAATTGATGGCACCACGCAGGAAACTTATGAATCTTACCGTGTGGGAGGCAGTCTTGATAAAGTCTTGCGTGGAGCTGAAACCATGGTGAAATGGAGAGAAAAGTTAGGCGTAAATAATCCACACTTGATTTTTCAATTCCTGGTTGTGAAACCCAATGAGCACCAGATAGAAGAAGTTTACAGACTCGCCAAACAAACCGGGGTAGATGAAGTACTGCTGAAAACGGCCCAGATTTACGATTATGAAAAAGGCAGCGATCTAATCCCTACCCAGGAAAAATATGCCCGTTATGCTCAACAGGAAGACGGCACCTATAAAATCAAAAACAAGCTATTAAATCATTGCTGGAAATTGTGGCACTCGTGCGTAGTCACCTGGGATGGTGATGTGGTGCCTTGCTGCTTCGACAAAGATGCCAGTCATAAAAAAGGAAGCCTGAACAATTTTTCCTTTGCGGAAATCTGGCAAAACGATTCTTACCAAACTTTCAGGGCAAGTATCCTCAGATCGAGGAAGGAGATTGACATTTGTAAAAACTGTACTGAGGGACTAAGTGTTTGGGCGAGTTGAGTGCAGGCACTAAACCGTCATAATCTCTTTTTCCTTGGCGTTCACGTGGGTATCCACTTTCTCACCAAAGGAATTGGTTATGCCCTGAACCTGAATTTCTGCAGTTTTAGCCATGTCTTCACCCAATCCATTTTTCTGCATGTTTTTAATAACGTCAATTGCTTTGTGACGCACAGATCGAAGAGAAACTTTTGCATTCTCACCCAAACCTTTAATATTCTTCACCAGGTCTTTTCTGCGTTCTTCTGTCAAAGGTGGAATAGAAAGTCTGATGAAGTCGCCATCATTCATGGGAGTAACTCCAATATTGGCTTTGAGAATTCCTTTTTCAATTGGCTCCAACATATTTTTTTCCCATGGTTGAATCACAAGGGTTCTCCCATCCTGGTTATTCACACTGGCCACCTGGTTGATGGGCGTAGCCGATCCGTAGTAATCCACCATAATTCCATCGAGCATTGCAGGTGAAGCTTTGCCTGCTCGAACTTTTCCTAATTCGGATTCAAGGTGCGATATGGCTTTTACCATGCCTTCGTTTACTTCAGCTAAATGAAATTGTAGTTCTTCGGTCATAACAGTAGAATTTTAAAACCTGTAAATCCAGGCGACAGGCAAATATAGCAATTCCAATAAAAGCTAAAATCTGTAATGTGAGCTATTCGCGTCTAAGAGACGAGTGTGCCGATCGTCTCTCCCTGTAGAATCTTGCTCAGGTTTCCGGGCGTATTCATGTCAAACACCACTATAGGAACCTTGTTTTCCTGGCAGAGGGTAAATGCTGTCATGTCCATCACGTTTAGGTTCTTTTGATAGACATCATTGAAGGAGATAGTTGCGAATTTTTCAGCTGAAGTATCCTTTTCGGGATCGGCAGAGTAGATTCCATCCACGCGAGTTCCCTTAAGAATTACATCGGCTCCAATCTCAACAGCCCGTAAAGCTGCAGCCGTATCGGTGGTGAAGAATGGATTTCCGGTTCCCGCCCCAAAAATGACAACACGACCTTTTTCAAGGTGGCGCGTTGCACGTCTTTGAATATATGATTCGCAAATTTCCGCCATTTCAATTGCGGACATCAGGCGAGTTTCAAGACCTACTTTTTCAAACACACTTTGAAGAGCAATACCATTCATCACAGTGGCCAACATGCCCATGTAGTCTCCTTGTGCCCGATCAATTCCGTTTTCAGTTGCAGACATTCCTCTGAAAATATTACCGCCACCAATCACTATAGCCATCTCAACACCCTGTTCCGCCACTTTCTTAACATCGTTGGCGTATTGGTAGATTCGTTCTGAATCAATACCATAGTCGTTGCGGCCCATCAACGCTTCACCGCTAAGTTTCAGCAATACTCTTTTGTATTTCATCTGCACGATTTGAATTGGGCAAAAAAAAGAGAGAACCGAAGCTCTCTCTATAATTTAATTTCCTAATGCTACTCTTGAGTAATTCAGCACGGCCAATTCTGAATCGGCCTCTTTCAATGCCTGAGCGACTGTTTTAGAACCGTCCTTTACAAACTGCTGATTCAACAGTGTGTTTTCCTTGAAGTATTTTTTCAACTTCCCTTCAGCAATCTTCTCAAGTATAGTGTCTGGCTTTCCTTCCTGGCGAGCCTGCTCTCTTCCGATTTCCAACTCGCGATCAATTACGTCTTGCGGGACTCCGTTTTCGTCCAAAGCAACTGGATTCATAGCCGCAACTTGCATAGCGATGTCTCTGCCAACTTCGCTGATAGAGTCATTGCCTGATTTGTTTAGCGCTACCAAAACACCAATCTTGTTTCCAGCATGATTGTAAGCAACCACTTCATCGCCAGTTAAAACTGAATAATTGGCTAATTCAATTCGCTCATTGATTTTACCCACCAAATCCAACACTGCCTCACCAACGGTTCTTCCGTTCATTTGCAATCCTTTCAACTCTTCAATGCTCGAAGGTTGTTGTTGCAATGCGAATTGTGCAAGATTTTTTGCGAAAGCAACGAATTCTTCATTCTTGGCAACAAAATCAGTTTCACTACTAAGGTGAACTGTAACACCACTTTTACCATCTCCAGAGGTAGCAGCAACTACCAATCCTTCGTTAGCCGCTTTTCCAGCGCGCAGTTCAGAAACTTTTTGTCCTTTTTTTCGAAGTATCTCGATCGCCTTATCGATATCGCCTTCGGCTTCGGTTAAGGCCTTTTTACAGTCCATGAGGCCGGTACCGGTTTTTTGGCGCAGCGCATTCACTTGTGCAGCAGTTATTGCCATGGTTATAATGTATTTATGATGTTGTTAAAGAAAATTTATGATCAAGCATCGCCTTCTGCCGGGGTATCGGCAGTGTCTTTTTCAGCTTCTGCAGCAACTGGTTCTTCTGCGGCTGCAGCAGCCTTCGCTGCCTCTTCAGCAGCTTTTTGAGCAGCTACCTCAGCTTCTCGTGCTTGTTTTTCTGCTTCCATCTGGTCTTTATCCGTTTGTCGTTGCGACAATCCCTCACGAATAGCTTCAGTCAGGTAATTGGTGATAATTGCAATTGATTTGGATGCATCGTCATTTGCAGGGACAGCATAATCCACCAGGTTTGGGTCGCTGTTCGTATCAACCATTCCGAATGTTTTGATATTCAGCTTTTGAGCTTCGTGAATGGCAATGTGTTCGTGCGTTATATCTACGATCAACAAAGCTGCAGGAATACGATTCAGACTTTCAATGCCACTAAGTACGCGTTCCAGCTTCAGCTTTTCGCGATTCAGAACCAATCGCTCTTTCTTGGTGATGTTAGTCAGTGTTCCATCTCCGAGCATTTTCTCTATGCTCTGCATTTTCTTCACCGACTTTCGGATCGTAGCCCAATTGGTTAACATTCCACCCAACCAACGCTCAGTCACATAGGGCATGCCAACGCTTTTGGCAGCTTCCGTTACAATATCCTTAGCTTGTTTCTTGGTGGCAACAAATAGAATCTTCTTCCCACTTCTTGCAATGTTTTGCAATGCTTGGGCTGCTTCTTCCATTTTCTCAACGGTTCTGTTGAGGTCTATGAGATGAATACCTTTCTTCTCCATGAAGATGTAAGGCAACATCTTGGGGTTCCATTTCTTTTTCAGATGTCCGAAGTGAACACCAGCGTCAAGTAATTCTTTTGTTGAAACTTGTTGCATATTATGCTGATTAATTCTTTTAGTCGATGATTGGGATTAACGCTTACTGTATTGTTCTTTCTTACGGGCTTTTCTCAAACCTGGTTTTTTCCTCTCAACAATTCTTGCGTCTCGGGTAACCAATTGTTGAGCTTTCAAGGCTGGCTTCATTTCTTCATCTTCTTTCACCAACACACGGGCAATTCCCAAACGAACTGCTTGTGCCTGACCCTTTATGCCACCGCCACGAACGTTAACCTGGAAGTCGAAGTCCTTGTCACGTTCTACAGCCTGTACAGGTCTCAAAATGTCATCAATAAGATGATCAACTGGGAAGTACTCCTTGAAGTCTTTTCCGTTTACAGTAATTTTTCCTTTGCCTTTTTTGAGAATTACACGAGCTATCGCTGCTTTTCTTCTTCCAACTGCAATCTTAGTTTCCATTTATTCAGATTAAATATTTAACGGTTCTGGTTGTTGAGCATGATGTGGATGTTCTGTGCCTGTATAAACAAACAACTTTTTGAACATCTGGCGACCGAGTATGTTTTTTGGCAACATGCCTTTCACTGCTTTCTCGACTACACGTTCGGGATGTTTCTCCAACAATTCAGCCGGAGTGGTGAATCTCTGTCCACCAGGATATCCAGTGTGACGGACGTAAACTTTGTCGGTCATTTTCTTACCTGTTAATCGAAATTTATCAGCGTTAATGATGATAACAGCATCTCCGCAATCGATATGAGGTGTATAGGAAGGTTTGTGTTTTCCTTTCAATACGGTAGCAACGCGGGTGATCATTCTACCCAACGTTTGACCTTCAGCATCAACTATATACCATTTACGCTGAACGTCCTCTTTTCGCTCCGATTTGGTCTTATAACTTAGTGTGTCCACCCTTTAGTTTTTTTATGATTTTTTTCAAACGGCACGCAAAAATACGACTCTTGAATCCCAAAACAAAGAATCCCGGCCAAAAACTCGACCGGGATTTTTATAACTCGTTGATAATCAGTGCAATTTTCGCACAGAAATTTTAGTCTCTGCCTAAAAAGATGCTCACATAGTAGAGCAATGTAGCTAATGAACTTAACGCAGCGACTACATAAGTCATGGCAGCCCATTTCAACGCATCCTGGGCCTTTGAA
>PVBE012256355.1_pt1 | contig 47410 bp, 44 predicted proteins | sample 1631181 | NCBI WGS metagenome assembly PVBE01 (sample SAMN08397723, study PRJNA350692) | Marine metagenome, whole genome shotgun sequencing project. | isolation source: water | place: Pacific Ocean | collected 2012-04
CTGTCTGCGTTCCGGTCTTGAGAGGCGGTGTGTCGGGGTTGACCGTAGGACTGCCGGAAGAAGTTGCTCATGTCGCAGGTGGACATTCGGGAGAAGGGGAACTCGTGCAACGCAGCCTGGCTAATGTGATTGTTCACCAAGCTGACTATGCGTTCTGGGGTGTTCTTAGAGCTGGCGACCTGCTGAAAGACGGAGCCTAAAGAATCCGGCCTCTTAGGAGAGCGGCAACGCACGCAGGGTTAGACGTTCCCCGTTCTCACGCTCAACAATCCCTGTCAGGACGTATGCATCGGACCCAGACAGGTCAAAGGTAAAACGTCCAGCTACATCAGCCCACGGATCGCGTCGTTCAGTGTCAAACACACCTACGCGCACTTCTTTCCCACTGATTCGAATCTCATCATTCGACAAAGCTCGTGTGTACTCGATCGTCCCGTTGACCTGTATTTCATTCTCGTCAGTCTTGGATGAATCCAGTCGAAGCACATAACCATGAAATTGAATCCGAAGAGAAATCGTCCCTTCCTTCTCAGTCTGGCGGACGGTCGCGGTGCCGCTCGACCCATCAATCACGCGCGTACCATCAAACCCCATAATCTTGGGACGTAACTCGTGCTCAATTACCCGGGTTGCGAATGCCCTCATCAACCGGGCCACACGTTCTTCCTGCGTATAGATAGAGACTGACGGGGCATTGTCTGGGCCAATATCCTCAACATCGATTGCAAAGACCACGACCCCGGCTGCAATTACGGCGGAGGCCAAACCAATGAGCAAGTGGGCCCGTCTCACCCACTGTCTCCAAACAAGTCTTCCGTCATCAGGAGTTGGACGCGTTCAGCAATGTCGTCCCGGATTCGGCGCACCTTATCAATTGAGTGGCCAGAGGGGTCATCGACTTTCCAGTCCCTATATGTTGTTCCAGGAACAATGGGACATGCATCACCACAAGCCATCGTGATGCACAGATCGGCGGCAATGACATCATCGGCAGTAAGACGGGCTGGAACCCTTTCACTAACGTCGATGCCAATTTCCTGCATCGCCGCCACAACAACAGGATTCACATGTTCTTTAGGTTGAGTCCCGGCCGACATCACCCGGACCCGATCCCCCACAGCCGCATGAAGAAATCCCGCAGCCATCTGGCTTCGACCTGCGTTGTGTACACAAACAAAGATAATCGCAGGACGATCGTCATTGAACATGTCTTCGTTCTCAGAATTCACGGCGTTGCTTGGTCGAATTCACCGGAAGCTGCGCAAACACCATCATAGGCACTCCAAGGTCATGCTTGGGAACTAGCGGTCGCCGTTTAGCCTACGCTTGGCTCTCAAGTGACGAAATCAGAAGTTAGCGGGATAACCACGCTCAATGAAGAGAGATATACCGCCCGGCTAATAGTGAACGATGACCGGCGTACCAATCTTGCAAAAACTCCATGCCCACTGAGAATCATGGAGTCGAAGGTTTACGCACCCGGCGCTACGAGTACGACCGAAGTCGTTATGCCAGTACGCGTAATGAAAACCGATCCATTCCTCCGTGAAGTACTGAATATGCTGAACATCGCTCCAGTTGTATCCAGCCGCGGTACTACCATTTGAAATAAGTCGGGCACGAGGGATCTGACTAAATATTCTAAAACGCCCCGGAGGGGTGAAATCCGGGTAGAGCCCGGTAGATGTAGCAGCGACGTGCACCGGCTCACCATCGGAAAAAAACGTCACTACCTGTCGCGTAAGATCCACCTGCACATGCCGAGCACCCGACGTCTCAGGATCAAAACGTAACGCAGCTAAATCAACGACCGGAGCATATCGGGCCTGCTTCACTGCATCCGTCGGCAGCCGCATACGCTCGGATTCAAGAACCCCAATCGGAAGCTCCGCAACTTCGCCAGCACGAGCCATCAACACCGCTCGTTCAAAAACCTGCCACAGAAAACCCGCACTAACGACTGGCGCAGCCAGCGGGTAACCGAATCGATACACACCACCATCTTCACGGAAATACGCCCACAAGTCTTCGTGAACCCCGTAGCCCGTCTCATCAAAAAAATGGGCTGCGTCAGATGCCCCATCTTTCTTCGATCCAGAATGCGTTCGCAACCGGTCAACATCCCGATCTGGCCTCGAGGCCACATACGGTCGCCCCAAATCAAGCGGTACCACCCCACGTGGATCACGTGTAGTCGCCGAAACAGCCAGAGCCCCTCGCTCAAAATACTGCACGTACCGACCATCCAACTTGAGCAACTCTGTCACCGGCCATCCCAGACCATTCTCAGCGCCGTATTGAAGCCACCAGGCCAACACGGACCCGCCAATGTGATGCCCGGTATCAGGAATGTAAATAGCTGGTGCAGGAACAAATCGTGAGGCATGAACGCCGCCCAACGACCCTAGACGTGACCCCGTAGCAAGACCAATAGCCGCACCCAGTCGCCACAAAAAGCCTCGACGACTCAATGTCGATAATCGAACCATCGATCCCCCACGATCACGTTCGCCAAAAATCCGGCCATTTGTCAGAGGCTCAACCCACTATAGTTCCCCATGCCTACCACCGCAGCTTTCGCTATCGATAACAACTCGCTTGCGCCAATCGGTATCACGCACAACCATAACGGTCGGATTAAGGCCTGTGTTATGTCAACCTATGGAGCGTTCGAACTCTAGCCAAACACCATGTGCTACCTCTGCTGAATCGCCGCGGGTAGAAGCATCAATTCAGGAACATAGGCACGCGAAGGAAGCGACGTCACAAAAATGACCGTGTCGGCCACATCAACTGGTTGCAAGGCCTGCGCCACGATTGCTTGTGGCGTCGGCGACGGCCGACGTCCTAGCATCGGTGTCTCGGTCAAACCCGGAAACAAGACGGTTGCACGAATCCCATGCTCAGCTTCTTCATGCATAAGTCCGTGTACAAATCCCGCTTCCGCATGCTTGGTGGATTGATACGCAACTCCCGAAACATCAGGGATCTGCACCGCCGCAGACGAAATCACAACGAGCCGTGCGCCGCATTCACGAAGGGTGGGTAACGCTGCCTGGGTAACGTCGTACAGCCCCCACAAGTTTGTTCGTTGCATCAATTCCCAGTCTGAGGCACTAAGAACTTCCAGCGCACGCTTCGGAATGTTCCAACCTGTGGCATACACCAGGATGTCGATTCCTCCCAACACATCAACGATGTTTGATACGGAGTCCCGGGCAGCCTTTGAGTCTTGGACATCCACAGCGATAGGAACAGCTCGACGACCCATCGTTTCAATATCGACAGCAACCGCCGTCAGAGCGTCAGAATCGCGAGCTAGTACGGCCACGTCAGCACCAGCACGTGCGAGTGCTAAGGCCGTTGCACGCCCCATTCCACTGCTAGCCCCGTACACAGCAGCACGTTGCCCTAGATGTGTATGGCTCATACAACCAGTCCAATCGTTACCGAATGAATGACGACAATCGGCGCCAGGGGTGAGAATCTCACATTTCCGACCCAACGATCTGGATCAGCGTGCACGCTCCAGTCTATACGGATGCCGACAATGGCTAAGCCTCCATCTACTGCCGCAACCCTTCGCCAGACCAAACGACGACCGAGGGAAAGCTAGTTTCCATAAGCCGCCGCAAGTGTGTCTTCAGTAAAGCCGTCTGCGACACGTCCATCAGCAACGAACCCATACAGCGCCGACTTGAATATCGTCTCGAGCGTCGCTACGGTCGCAACTGCAACTCCTACCGTGACCACTCCAACACCAATACCAGCAACCATAGAAACCTGTGCGATCACCCAAGCCGGAACTGCAGCAGCTACCACCGCGACGAGTCCCACCATCCCGAAACCAAAGTTGGCGACCATCTGCTCACCCCAAGTTCTCTTGAACAATGAGCCTGACCGCTTGACAGCCCCAATCGGACCGAGGTTTTCAGCAACAAGCACGGGCACGACAAAAAACGTCATATAGGCCCAGACCCCACCAATCATCGAAAGCACCAATTGGCTCAAAAAATTGTCGCGTGAGTTACTCCGCATCACCTGCAAGATAAGCCCGACGGTAGCCGAGATAAGCGCCCAACCAGCGATTTGCGGAAGCCGTCGGTTAGCCATCTGGAATCCCTGACTCATGGTTGACTGGCCACCAGCCAGTCGAACCATCGCGGCTCCGGCCAGCGCAGCATTGAAATAGATAATTACAAACGCGAGACCGAAATAGGTGATAGCCAGTACACCGAGATCACTGAGCGCAAGCCCAGCCTCTGATTCCATTCGATCCAACAAACCAATTCCGGACCCTATCCCAGTCATCACGCCTGCAAAAGCTAAGAACGCAAGACCAGACAACAAGGGAAACGCAATGAGCTTCCGATCGCTTTGTAGCACGCCCCAACTTAATTTAATGAGTTCTAGAGTTCGTCCGAAGGTTGCGAACATGCTGTCTTTGGTCTCCTAGCAGTTGTCATTACGGCAAGGATAAATCCTCTAAAGCTTCTATGGCGACCTGAATCGAGTTTATGGTCTAGCTCTCGAGTCCATCTGTAGGCTCACCAGCGATCTTCCGACCACGAAATATCACCTCGTCCAGCATTGACGGGGTGAGACGACCGGTAAACGTATTTTGCTGGCTGGGATGGTACGAACCAATCATTGTGTGCCGACCAATCTTGACCTCTGTACCGTGTCCAAACGGTACGACCGGACGAGGGACGGTCTCCCCATGATCCCGATACAAACGGAAAAGGTGTCGCCATGCTTCACCACCTAAGGCGATCAACACGCGGACTTTTAACAACAATCGCAATTCCGCCTCTAACCAAGAACGACAGGCCGCTCGCTCAAGGGAGGTAGGTTGATTTTCCGGAGGTGCGCATCGGACAATTGCTGTCACGTATGCGCCGTTAAGCCGCAGGCCGTCGTCCCGATGTCGACTCTCAGCTTGATTGGCAAAACCCGTTCGGTATAACGATGCGAACAAAAAATCCCCGGACCGATCACCGGTAAATACACGACCTGTCCGATTTGCACCATGCGCAGCCGGAGCTAGCCCCACAAGCACCACGCGAGCTTCGGGATCACCAAATCCGGCGACCGGCTGGCCCCAGTAGATTTCGTTACGAAACGCATTGCGTTTCGTCCGGGCAACATGCTGACACCACGCCACAAGACGCGAACATCGCCGACATGCATGAATATTTTCAGCCAGCTGTGGAAGATCGATCATCAATTAACTTTGAGCTCAAGAAGCGTTCGAAGGGTACGCTTTGCTTATGGATTTAACGACGGCTATTCCCGTCGTGGCGGTAGGTGTAAGCCTACTTGCCATGGGCATGTGGGCGATCGGTGCCCGCCTTCGAAGCCTCCAGTCAAGTTTTGAAGCAGCGGACCGTCGACTTGCTGACGCGTTCCTGATGGTTCAGCAGGTCACTGGCGAATCGAGATCAACTCAGGAAGACACCATAGGTCGATTGAACACGAAAATCGGCCATATCTCTTTAGCCACAGACGACCTATTGAACGAAACCCGACGTCTTACGCAGGCGCTAAGTGCACCTGGTCCCCGGGGTGGTCTAGGCGAGGTCTTGCTTGAAAACCTCTTGCGCGACGCACTGCCTGAAGATGCGATCACGCTCCAACACTCATTCTTGGACGGTCGACGTGTTGATGCGACCGTACGAGTCCGCGACCGGATTATTCCGATCGACGCCAAGTTTCCGCTTACCGCATTTGAGGCAATCGTAACGGCCACGACTGAGAAAGACCGTGAAGCCGCTCGGCGAAGATTCACGACAGATATCCGACGCCACGTGGACGCGGTCAGGGAATACATCCGACCTGACGAGCAAACCGTCGATTATGCGTTGATGTACATCCCTGGAGAAAACATCTTCCATGAAATCATGCGGCGTGATCGAGGCCTAGACGATGGAGCCCAGTTGTGGGCCTACGCCCATGAAAATCGGGTTATCCCGACCTCACCCAACACCCTCTTCCTCTATATCCAGACTATCGCGTTGGCCCTTCGTGGCCTGTCAGTGGAACGCAGCGCCCGCCAGATTCAGACACAGTTGACATCGCTCGCACAGGACATTCGGCAAACCTCGAGCGATGTGGAGACCCTCGGCGCACACTTACGAAATGCTCAGAACAAGCAACAAGAAACCTCACGTCGGCTCTCAGATTTACAGCAGAAAGTCGAAGCACCGATCAACCTGGATCGTCCTGACTAGTTGCCGAAGGGCGAGGCGCAACAGACGTCTCAACCGACCTAAGAAATGGACGAAGCCGAGCAACCAAGTCACTTGGCACCTCTTCTTGAGGCAAATGACCAGCCTCAGCAAGGATTAACGTTTCAGCGTGCTGGAATTGGCATCCCAACCAACGAGCCTGCCCCAGAGTCGCAGTTCGATCAGCAGCACCCCATACCAAAAGCACCGGGCACTCAACCTGCTGCACCGTATTGTGATAAATCGACGGATCAATACCCGCCAGCATCGCAGGTAACGCCTCAAAAAACCCAGGCGTACCATATGGAAGATATTGCCGATCCACGTCGGCGGCAGTAACCCGCCACGGGTCACGTCGTCCTAGCATCTGACCGAAACAGACGAACCAACGTTGCGCATAAAGCTGGCGCGTCACAAAGGACGTAACGCGCGGAAACAATTTCGCTATAGCGAGCACGAACCTGATGCCACGACCCGCGATCAGGAACGGATCCACCAACACCAGACCGCGAACATGTTGAGGATAGGCACTTGCCATTGCCACCGCAGCCTGACATCCAGCCGAACTCGCAATGACGACTGGTTTTTGGACCTCGTGAACCCGCAACCATTCCACGAGACAGGCCGCGTGAAAATCACCGTCGAAAGCCGCTGTGGTCGGCTTATCAGAAAAACCATGACCGAGAAGATCTACTAGGTGCACGTGATGATCAGACGCGAGATCAGGTGTAATAAATTCCCATGTACTCGAGTTCCCGGCAAAGCCAGGAAGCATCACGAGATCAGACCCCTGTCCAAGAGACCGACTATACATTCTCCCACCCTCAACCAACGTTCGTTCTCCACCCACGCTCTTAACGTGCGCCGAAACATCAATAGGATGTGGACGGTTTCGTAACGCAAGCCACGATAGAAACCCAACAACCACAGGAATGGCAAATTTCAAGAGTTCCTCCCAATACACGAGTACATCGCCAAACCTGTTCGCTATGCTAGGCTTCCCTTCACCTATTTGCACTCTTCCAGCCGCTCGCGACGTTCGCCTCGGCGGTACAAAAGTCATAACAACAGCCTGTGCGTAACTACGAGCTTGTCGTCATATTCGGTGTAGATCGAGTTCCAGAACTCGAAACATCCCATATTGACATTGTGACTGAGCGTCTTAGCACGAGCGGCGCCGAAATTGACAGCGTGAATTCGTGGGGTCGACGCAAGTTTTCCTATCCGATTAACAAGCAAAGAGAAGGTCATTATCTTCTGGTGCGATTTTCAATGGATCCTGCAAAAGTCGAGGATCTGGAACGATCCCTACGTCTTGTCGAAGACGTAACACGGTTTCTTGTGGTCGTCGAAGATCCTGATGTTGCCGCGTTTGAAGCTAAGAAGCTTGTTGAGGCCGAGCGTTGAACGAACAGCCTGCGACTCGCAGCCGATCTCGTGGACTCAACAGGGTACAAATCATTGGCAATCTCGGTCGGGATCCAGAAATGCGATTCACGCAGGACGGAACTCCGGTCACTAATTTCAGCGTCGCAGTCAATGACAGCTGGCAGGGACGAGACGGTGAGCAGCGTGAGCGCACCGAGTGGTTCAGAGTGGTCGCATGGCGAAGATTGGCAGAGATTTCGAATGAGTATCTGAGAACAGGCCGGAAAGTTTACGTGGAAGGTCGTCTGGAAACGCAGAAATGGCAAGATCAGGAAGGTAATGACCGATATACCACTGAGCTAATTGCCCGAGATCTATTAATGTTGGGAGGACGCAATGACGTGGACTCGCCCAGTGATACGCGCCAAGAACCAGTTACCGATTCTGCTAATAGCACTGACAACGATGAAATCACAGCTGACGACTTGCCCTTCTAGCATTCGCACACAGGATATGCACCAATGACCCTCGAACCTGAAGCCGCAACAGAAACACCCAAGAGTGAAGATCCCCAAGCTCGGCCACCGACACGAAACAATGATCGACCAGGTGGCCGGGGTGGTGGCGGTGGCCGACATGGCGGTGGCCGGGGCGGTGGCCGGGGTGGTGGCGGTCGCGGCCGCGGTGGTCGTGGATTTAGACGCCGTGGTGACTACTTCAAGCATTCCGGTGAACCCATCGACTACAAGAACTCCACCTTGCTGCGCCGATTCATAGCAGATAGCGGACGAATCGAAGCACGGCGCAAGACAGGAATCACGGCCAAGAATCAACGGAAACTGGCCATTGCCATTAAGCGAGCTCGGTTTCTAGGCTTGCTTCCGTACATCGTGCGGCGTCGGCTGCACAGCTAGTTCGTCTCGAGTCCTCGCACGGATGCCACCACGCACCCGTGCACAGCGTCGGCGGAACATACGTGATCGCCAGCGCAAAGCCCGACAACCTGCCAAGGCATCCGTCAGATGGCGAGACGTCCCCACCGCACTACGTGACTGGTCCGATCTCCCGCGTGCACAGCGGGCATCAACGATTTCCCGAACACTGACCATATTTGCCTTCATCACACTGAGCCTCGTGGGCGTGCTCGCAGGTGGCGCAATCCATCAAGAAATATTTGTTAAACCCAACCAGGCCGTCGCTCGAGTTAACGAAACCGATATAACAGCCGGGAACTACGCGAAGTTCCTAGCCTTCCGACGATATGAGCTGCAACAACTCGAGTCGGTCGGTCCAACTCAAGCAGGCCAGCCGAGATCGAGCAACCCTCTCTCCACCCTTTTTTTTGACGCACTTACCGACCTCATCAATGCGGAACTTGTCCGTGCTAACGCAAACACGCTCGGAATTTCGGTTGATAAGGCCGCTGTGGATGCCGCGCTGCTGGAGTTCGCCACGGGTCCCAAAGAATCCGAGAAACCCACACAGCCAGATATTGTCGTTCAACAACTCAGCACCACATTGGATCTGGACAGCAAGAACATCCGTGTCTTTATCCAGCAAAACTTGCTAGCCGAAGCGGCCGCCAACAAGCTTGCCGAACGTCTAAATCCTTCGCCTGAGCAAATTCTCGTTTCGCACATCGTGACCGCCACGGAGGAGGAAGCAAAGACCGTAGTTGCTCGACTTAACGCGCGTCAACCCTTCGAATTAGTGGCCCAGGAAGTTTCCTCAGATGAAAGTTCTCGCGTAGGGGGCGGGCTCGGGTGGATGCCCAGAGGGCTAATGCCCACCACCTGGGAAAACGCTGCCTTCAACCTTCGACCGGGAACCAGGAGTCAGCCCGTTCGCACTACCCAAGGCTGGCACGTCATCGAAGTACACGAACGCGCCAAGGCCCGAGCGCTTGATGCTTCAGTGTTGACGAAACTCCGAAACACGACGTTTGATACGTGGATTGAAGAACTCCGCCTCGCGGCCAAACCTGAAATCCTACTGACAGCCCAGACCATCAGTTGGGCGCAGGACCAGTTGCCGCCACTGCCATGACAATCAGGTGTTGTGCAAGGCAAACCCTCGCTACCGACTCGCTTCTAAAACCAGACCCTTCGGGTATCGAAGCATCATGCTAAAGCCCATCGAGATGAGCGCCAGAATAGCTCCGCCGATAAAGGGCACCTGATAGCCGTAAGCCTGCCACAACATTCCGCCAGTCAGCGGGATGACAACGGCTGCCACGTGATTCATGGTCATGCCAGCGGTCAAACTCGGCCGCAAATCATCGGGCGTGACAAGAATGTTACGGAGATATGTGGTGATGCCAAGTTCCGCACTAAAAAACAGGTTGTCGAGGACATACAGCACAAAAAGTAGCGCGAGAACCGGAATAGTCGCGTAGCCCACAAAAATCATCGCGAGTGCCCCGAACGCCAGCACGAGCACCGGCCGTTCACCCACACGATCAATCAAGCGTCCAAAAAAATAAGCTCCAGCCACCGTCATTACGCCATTGACGATTCCCAATAATGCAATGGCCTGCACGCCGACACCGTAATTTCTAACAAGCAGAAATATCGCAAATGTCATAAAGATGTGGCGTCGACCACCATCGAGGAATGTCAGCACGTAGTACAACCAGTAGCGACGCCGCAACACGATTCTCGGTTGCACTCGCCTCTCCTCGAGGCTTGCACCACTAAGCAAGCCACGAAGTCTGAAAACAAAAACAGCCGCCAGGGCCACGACGAGCCCCGACATAATGAAAATCGGTCGCATCCCAATCGCAACAACTATCAGCGCAACCAAAGCTACGCCGCTCAGTTGTGCAAGAGCCGCTAGCGAACGAAGTTGACCAAGCCGCCGCCCCTGAATCTCACGCGTGCTGAGTCGCAATGCAATGGTGTTTGCAACAGGCCACCAGAGATGAAAGCCGACACTACCGATCAACGAAAAGACCACGAGCGCCTCGATCGTCTGGACGTGGAAATAATTGAAGTAGCCAATCGCGACGAGCAACAGAGCAGCAGCCCCAAGGATCGGCTCCGCCACGGTCATCACAAGCGCACCGATCAGAACCGTCAGCAAACCAGGCACCTCCCGAATAGACTCAAGCAAGCCAAGTTGATCGGGCCGAATATGCAGTTCTTCAACCATAAAATTGGTCGATACCGTGATGAAAATTGACCATCCCATCCCAAAAGCAAACGTGGCTGCACCCAGCCAGGCAAATGGCGGAACGTGGCGCGGAAACAACTGATGCAGCCGTGTCATAGAAGATCTGAGATGCCTAGAACACCACTAGATGGCTTCGCGATACCACCAACGGACTGGTTCACGTGTTTAGCGACGAAGTCGACCTTTTCCGTCGCATTTGGGACATATTCCATTAAGTTCGTGCCAGCCTCCAGCCTTTGACGGATCCGGCCATCGCTCACTCACACTCCCCGAACCAGAGCACCGCGTACAGCTGGGCCCTGTGGGGGGAAGGAGTCGTGGCACCACGACAACCGCGGTAACAATAAGCAGCGAAAATACGAGCCAAATTTCCAGCGGCACGAATACCTCAAAAACACCATAGTCCTCCACCAGTATAGGCAGCGTTTCACCATATCCTGGTCGCTATTTGTCGGCATTTTTCTCGGAGTCTAAAATTGGGGAAGCCACCGGGAGAACTACAGCTTGGCAGAATTCGCACACCTCCATGTTCACAGTGAGTTCAGCCTGCTGGATGGCTTTTGTCGTATTCCCGATTTGCTCGACCAAACATCGGCCCTTGGCATGGATTCCATCGCGCTCACCGATCACGGCGCCATGTATGCCGCCGCTGATTTTTATCTAGCGGCAAAAGAGAAAAACATCCGACCAATTATCGGATGCGAAGTCTATGTAGCTCCACGAACCCACACCGATCGGGATCCCGCACTCGACCGACGGGCCTATCACTTGACCTTGCTCGCCCGAGACCTCGAAGGTTATCGAAACCTGGTTCGCCTTTTATCTCGAGCTTGGCTCGACGGTTTTTATTACAAGCCTCGTGTGGATCGAGATCTGTTACAGGAACACGCCGGCGGACTCATGTGTCTTTCGGGATGCCCGTCCGGGGAACTTGCCCGCGCGCTCACAGACAACGACCGTCCCCGCGCTGAGATGATTGCTCGATGGCATGCCGACACCTTCGGCCCTGACAATTACTACATTGAGTTACAGCGGCCCGGCCTTCCCGATCAGGACACGTTAGTCAACAGCCTGAGTGAGCTAGCAAATGGCCTGGGATTGCCTACAGTCGCCTCAAACGATGTGCACTACCTGACCCCTGAAGATAAAGATGCCCACGACATCCTGCTCTGTATCCAAACCGGAAGCCACGTGGCGGATACCGACCGGATGCGTATGGACGGCGAATTTCACCTAAAGTCGACTGAGGAAATGACGGCAGCCTTCGGTGACCACCCGGAGGCACTCCTCAACAGCACAAAGATCGCAGAGCGCTGCAACATCAAACTGCCCTTTGGTCGCATCGATATGCCAAAGCCTGAACTTCCAGACGAGATGACCGAGATCCAGTTCCTCACACAACAAGCAACCGCAGGCTTAAAACGACGATTGGGTGACCCGCCACCGGCCTACCAAGACAGGCTCGGGTACGAGCTCGACATCATCGAACAGACCGACTTCGGACCATACCTCCTGCTCGTCGGCGAGATCATGGCTTTTGCCCGAGAGCAGGGCATGCTTACGGCTCCTCGCGGATCGGTGAATGGAAGTCTTGTGGCCTACGCAACCGGCATGTCTGAGATAGATCCGATCAAGCATGACATTATCTTTGAACGCTTCCTCACGCTCGGTCGCAAGGGTTCTATGCCTGATGTTGACATGGACTTTCCGAGTGATCGTCGTGATGAAGTCATTAACTACATTTCCAATCGTTACGGTGCTGATCATGTAGCCCAAATCGTGACATTCGGAACACTCGCCGCACGGGCGGCTGTACGAGATGTCGGACGCGTGCTCGGGATGGAATATGGATTGGTCGACCGTATCGCCAAGCTCATCCCGGTCAATCCAATCACACCATTCGACATTAACCGGTCCATAGAAACGGTAGAAGAACTCAAGAAGCTGTACCAAACCGATGACAGCGTGCGACGCCTGCTGGATTCAGCCCAACGAATCGAGGGTGTAGCTCGACATGCCTCCACTCACGCAGCTGGCCTCGTGGTTTCGAGTGACCCGCTCCAAGAACACGTACCGCTGATGCGTTCGGGCGACGAAGGCCATCCCGTAGCCCAGTTCACGTTCCAAACGATAGAAAAAATTGGGTTGCTCAAATTGGATGTGTTGGGATTATCGAACTTTCGAACGATTCAGCATGCGCTCCGGTTGATTCAGACCTCCACAGGAAAAGATCTTCAACCCGAAGAGATCCCACTCGAGGACACGGGCGCGTTTGACCTGTTGCGAAAAGGACGAACTGTTGGAATATTCCAGCTTGAGAGCGCAGGGATGACTAGAACGCTCCGTGACCTCGCGCCGAGCAACATCGGTGAACTAGCCGCCATTATCGCCCTCTACCGTCCTGGTCCAATGGCAAACATTGACACGTACATCGAACGAAAGCATGGACGGTCCCCTCCGGCCTTCTTACATGAAAAACTTGAGCCGATCCTCCGGGACACATTCGGTGTGCTCGTTTATGCGGACCAGGTGCTGATGATTGCACGACAGTTCGCTGGCTATTCATGGGACGAGGCCGACAACTTCCGAAAAGCCGTTGGAAAGAAGATACGAAAAGCCCTTGTGAGCGAACGCGAGAAATTTGTTGCACGTTCTAGCGAGAGCGGCATCCCCCAGGAAATCGCAGAGGCAGTGTTCAAGTTAATAGAACCGTTTGCCGGCTACGGCTTCAACAAGGCCCACGCCGTTTCGTACGCGGTAATTGCGTACTGGACGGCCTGGCTGAAAGCACATTATCCGGTCGAATTTCTCAGCGCGTTATTGGCCACAGAAGCCGGTGACATAGCCAAGATCGCACGGATAAAAGCTGAGGCGGAGTTACTAGGAGTGGATGTCCTACCACCACACATCAACCAAAGTGGGGTCACCTTTCAACCGCGCGACCAGGCAATTGTGTTCGGTCTGGCAGCCGTGAAAAACGTTGGGGAAGCCGCCGTGGAGGCGATCGTAAAAGCGAGAGAAACCACCGGTGCCTTCACATCCCTCATGAACGCTTGTGAACGAGTGGATTTGCAGAAAGCACCACGCCGCGCTTGGGAAGCGTTGATCAAGGTCGGTGCGTTGGACGAACTCGGTGAACGCCAGGCTCTGCTCCACGCCTTAGAACCTGCCATTAAGCGTGGCCAGAAGCTGCAAGCCGACCGCGCTTCAGGCCAGGCCACTATGTTCGCAAGCACGGTCTTTGAGAGCTCTCAAGAACCGGCTTTCGAGATGGCCGTCGTTGCAGCGGCCTCCGAACCTGAACGCCGGCGCTGGGAAAAAGATCTGCTCGGACTCTATGTCACCCAAAGCCCGTTGTCCGACCCAATAATTGGCGAGCAATTAGCGGCGAATGTCGACGTCCGAATTATCGAACTCGAAGAGGTGCATACGGGACAGACGCTGACCATCGGAGGAATCGTCTCCAATGTACGATCTTTTATGACCCGGAAAGGTCATGCAATGGGTGCGGTTACATTAGAGGATCCCCCTGAATCAATTGAGGTGATCTGCTTTCCACGTATTTGGGAACGGATCTCTCCTGATCTTGAGGCCGATCGAGTAGTTATAGCGAGCGGAAGGATCGAGGGAGATAACAACAGCCCCCGGATGCTTGCCGACAACATCTATGCCTTATCAACCGTGACAGACACGGAAAGCGACGGTGAAATTGAGCAGTACGGTTCTGCATCCGCCCAAACCACGAATGATGCAGGCGTCCTGGATGACTCCGCGCCTTCGCAAATGTCGGCGGCCAGCCGTCCGACATTTGGCCCGGGCGCTACCGTCCGAAGCACGGCATCAAGCGCCGGATCCATAGAATCTCCGCCAGACGCATTGCCTACTCAACAACCCCATGCACCGCCAAGCATCGATAAGGACGAAAATGCCCCGACAAACCTCGGCCCGACGCAGCAACCAGCCGACACCGGTCCTTCTGACTCTAGTGTGGATCCGGACACGACTACACATAGCAACTCCGCGTCGAACGATCCACCGCGAACCGCTCACCCACGAATTATTTTGACGCTCCGAAGAACGCCGGACCCTGCCTTCGACATCGACCTGCTAAAACGTCTGGACGCTGCGGCTAAACAGGAACCTGGAGAAACGGATCTTGTGCTTGCTGTCGTCAAGACTGACGGGTCAGTCGCCAGATTACATTGGCCCGACCGTGTAAACGCTAGCGACAGGCTACGAACCGCGCTCGCACGAGAATTTGGTGATGATGCGGTAACCGTCACCTAGACCGAGACACAAATCCAATCGATCTGGTCCAACTCAAAACCAATCATTCGGGAATTCCACAGGTGAAACAATTTCGTCAAACTCCTTGAATTCACGTGCAACGGCAAGCGCTGCGACATCCGCGTGCAGTTCTTCTACCGTTACCGGACCGACCACGCTTACGTCCACATCCTTACATGCCAATGAAAACGCGAGCGCCATGGTCGGAAGTGTGAATCCAAATTCCCTACATCGACGTTCCATGTCGTGAACGGCGTCCGTCACGGCCGTCGAGGCCTCCCGATAACTGTACCGGGCGCCCTCAACTACTCCCGTGCCAAGAATACTTCCACCATGGGGCGCGATATTGATCACCCCTAGTTTATGACGACGAGCATGAGGATGAATACGTCGCTCAGCCTCACGGTTGAGCAATGTGTAGTGATGGTATGAACCAATGATGTCAAACTCTCCGATGGACGCCGCGCGTGCCGCAAAATTGACGTTGCCAACCGCCGTGCCAATAGCGCCGACAAGCCCTTCAGCTTGCAGACGCCGCAACGCTTCGAGCGTTCCACCTGGTCCCATGATCTGGTCCCAATGTTCCGGTTGGGCGTCATGAACTTTCACAACGGGCAGCTTTTCACGCCCTAACTCTAAAAGGCTGGCATGCACACTTCGCACCGCACGATCAGCATCAAAGTCGTACTCGATACCCCCATCGTCAGCCCGGTAACGACCGATCTTGGTCACCACCAACAGGTCGTCAGGAGGTTCAGCCTCTTCCAAACGCGCCGCCAACCAACCTTGTTCGTAGGAAGGCGCCGTATCTACATGCCGGATTCCTAACCGAAACGCCTCGCGCAAAAGCTCAACGTAGGCGTCGTCACCAACTTTCCCGATCGAGTTAGCTGATCCGAGAGCCAGTCGTGTGGACTTCACACCACAGCGGCCAAGCTTCACCGCAGGCACCTGCGGCAATTCCTTAGGCATACAACACATCCCACAACTTGATCCGCTACGCAATCCTGCGGATTTTAGTTAACCGACCGCAAGCCACAAACAAGCCTTTAAAGGATCCAATAAGGCATCATCATGGGCTAATCGGTTGTGCGAGAGAGATTACCCTATGCCTGAACCCATTCCGCATGTTGATGTTGAACTTGAGGACCTAACGGGACGACTCGTCGAACTTATTCAGCCCGGCACCAACATGGAACGGATTTCTGGAGGTTTGGCATTCACGGAAGGTCCGGTGTGGCGCGGGGATCATCTCCTATTCAGTGACATTCCCAATGATCGGATTTGCCGATGGCGAGAACGACCGGAAGGTCCTGAACTCACCACGTTTCGTGCATTTAATGGAAAAACCAACGGACTAACACTGGATCTTGAGGGCCGGCTCCTCGGTTGCACGCATGAAGCTCGGGCGGTTTTACGTTTCGATCACGACAACCAACCGACACCCATCGCCACACACTACGAGGGCCGTCGACTGAACAGCCCCAACGACCTGATCGTTGCCCGGGATGGAAGCATTTATTTTACGGACCCTCCGTATGGCATTGATGCGCTACCACCCGAAGCTAAGGAACAGCCAATCAACGGGGTGTACCGTCTTGGCGCCGATGGATTACTGGCTTTGATTACCGATCGATTTGTCCGTCCGAATGGCCTCGCCTTCTCCCCTGACGAAAAAACTCTGTATATCGGAGATTCGGGAGGCCCACGCGACATTTGGGCGTTCGACGTCGCCGATGATGGGCAGCTTTCCAATCAACGGCAGTTCGTTGACATGGACTCCCATGAAGAAGCAAGCAACCCCGACGGAATGAAGTGTGATCGTGCCGGTCGGTTGTGGAGTACAGGACCAGGAGGAGTGTGGGTTATGGAAACGGATGGCAGTGTAGTTGGCCGTATCAAGTTCCCAGAGCAACCAGCGAACTTGGCATGGGGCGGACCCAAATGGTCCACACTCTTTGTGACTGCCCGAAGCAGCGTTTACCGTATCGAAACACTCTGCCCGGGCGTACAGGTCCCGTGAACATGTACAACGAGACTGTATGTGTGCACGAGCACCACATTGCCGTGACGGTTTCTCAGTTGCATCGTAAAGTCCTGGCTTCACTTCTTTGACACCAGATGCCATAGTCAACCGTGAACATACGAATTCGTCCATATGCAGATTTTGGACGCTTCTTTTCTGCGGAGCCTGGCCAAACCTGCGTGGTTTCAATTGAAGCAGGCGCAACTGTTGGTGATTTGCTGGAAGCCCACGGGATTGAAGCCTCGGTACGAGTCACCCTAGGGGTAAACAATCAGCTAGCTACCCGCGAGACACAACTTAAAGATGGCGATAACCTTGAGGTGCTTGCGCCAATGTCCGGCGGCTCCCGCAACAGGGTCTAATGCCAACCTCAGTCCAAAATCAGATTCTCCGAGTCAACCTCTCCAATGGTCGGATTTGGACAGAAAAGCCTGGTATTTCGTTCTTTCGGAGTCACCTCGGTGGTCGAGACGTCATCGCACACTATCTGCTCACCGAGATCCCCAAGGGAAGTGATGCCCTTGATCCGGTTAATCGACTTGTGTTCGCCATGGGCCCTGTCACCGGCATCGCCCTACCTGGAGCAGGACGCCATAGCGTCGGTGCAAAATCCCCGCTCACAGGTCTCTTTGGCGAGTCCGAAGCTGGTGGCTACTGGGGCTCTGAACTCAAGCAGGCAGGATGGGATGGGTTGGTAATCGAAGGCAAAGCCGAGACACCCGTCTACCTGTGGATCAAGGATCAGGTGGTCGAAATTCGAGATGCGCGCCATCTTTGGGGCCAAGTCACCGGACCAGTCGAGGCACGCCTCCGAGAAGAGCTTGGTGACACGCAGGTACGCGTAGCGCAGATTGGCCCCGCAGGTGAAAACCTTGTGCGTTACGCCTGCATCGTCAACGACTTAAATGAGGTGGCTGGACGGACAGGTCTTGGAGCTGTCATGGGCTCAAAGAATCTCAAAGCAATTGCGGTCCGCGGAAGCCATCGCGTAGAGGTTTCTGACACCCTGCCAATTAAAACAACCGCACGTTGGGTTGCCCGCGAGACCCTCGGTGAGGGAGGGGCTCACCATCGGCTCCATACCTGGGGCACAGGCGCGATGGTTCGTTCCAAGCAACTGGAAGGGCATCTCATCGTCCGCAATTTTCGCGACGGGCAACTTGATCACGCGACGGATATCGATGCCATTACCATGCAAAACAAAGTCGTAGATCACATGGATCGCTGCTTTGCATGCTCCGTCCGCTGCAAAAAACGCGTGAAGATCGACACCGAGCAGGTAAAAGTAGAGCCAAAGTACGGCGGGCCAGAATACGAAACACTAGCTGCCATAGGAACCAACACCGGGATCACGGACATCATGGCCGTCTGTAAGGGAAACGAGATGCTGAATTACCTCGGCCTTGACAGTATCTCCGCCGGTGCGACGATCGCGTGGGCCATGGAGATGGCTGAGACCGGCCGCTTTGCAGCCCAGGGGCTAGATGAGGAATCGCTACGATTCGGCTCCCCAAAATCAGTGTTAGACATGATCGAAAAAATTGCCTACCGCCAAGGCGTTGGCGATCTACTGGCCGAAGGTTCCTTACGCGCAGCTCGAATCATTGGCGGCGATGCTGAGAAATACGTGGTCCACGTCAAGGGTCTGGAAGTCGCCATGCATGACCCTCGTGCTATGAAAGACATGCGAGACAACTATCCCGTAACTCCAACAGGTGGCGATCACACAGGCGCTGGATTAAAGCGAACGTCCGTCCGAAACACTGTAGGCCTGTGCCAGTTCCTGCAATACAACGATGCCAAGGCGCTGGAACTGCTTAATGCAGCAACCGGATGGGATATGACACCAGAGGAGCTTCACGAAACTTTCGAACGCGGTCTTACCCTGGCTCGTCTATTTAACCTCCGTGAAGGGATGACGGCCGATGACGACCGACTTCCAGATCGGATGCATGAGCCAATCCGGATGGGTCCCCTAAACAACCACATCCTGTCGAGGTCAGAAATTCGCGATTACGTCGCCGGCTACTACGAAGAACGTGGCTGGGACAAGGAGCACGGTCGACCATATACCGACACGTTAGCTCACCTGAACATTGATATCGATGAGCACGACGTCGCCAATCTCACATCCGAACGACCTGCACCATTGGCCGTCGGCGCCCTGCCCTACACGCTGTCCCTTGATGACTCGAACGGTCATGAGGAATAAATAGAACCGCAATGACCCTGACCTTAGTCCTTAGGCTGCCACGATGAATTTTCTCCGTCGCCTATCTCGATTCATTGCACCAGAACGTCGAACAGTCATTGGGTCCATTGTTGCGGGCCTCGTTTTTGCGGGCAGCGGACTCATCCCACCACTGTTAATACGTCAAATCCTGCTCTGGCACGCGGACGGAACCTCCGCAGAAAACGCGATCGGCATCATCGTCATCGCGCTTGTAATCGCCTATATAGTCCGTGCAACCGCGCGATACGCGTATGGAATGCTCTCTCATTGGGCTGCCTACAACGTCCAGCACGCAATGATGGTCACGCTCTACCGGCACATTCAGACGTTGCCCCACCGATTCTTCACCGATCGACGGGTTGGCGCCTTAGTGTCTCGTTCAGTTGGCGATGTTGAAACAGTCGAAGACTTCGTAGCCCACGGAATCCCAGAAACCGTGCTTGCGATCGCCCTACCCTCGGCAATGCTCGTCGCGCTATTTCTAATTAATTGGCCTCTAGCGCTGATAGCCATCCTACCGATGCCGTTCATCATCATCTTCGGACGGTACTTATTTCCACGTATCCGCAGTTCATGGCGCCTTGTTCGAGAGACGATGTCCGGTGTAACAGCCACGGTGACCGAAGGCATCGCGGGCTATGCAGTCGTGAAAGCGTTCGGACGCGAACGAGAACAGCTTCAACAGGTTGAGGACCGATGGAACGACTACCGGACTGACATCCAACGTGCACAATTCTTTTCACTCATCCCAGCCGGCATTATCGAGTTAGTCGCAGGAATAGGCCTGATCCTGGTCGTTGCTGTAGGCGGAGATCTGACGTTACGTGGCCAGATCCCGGTAGCTGACCTCTTCGTTTTTGTCGTATACCTCGGCCTCATCTACCAACCCATCATTCAGTTGGCCGCCATCAGTGAGAACATTCAAAAAGCGATGGCAAGCACAGACCGAGTGTTTGAATTGCTGGAGATTAAGTCCGATTTACGCGAAAAACCTGGCGCCACCCCACCACAAAGCCCGGTCTGGTCCGTTGAGTTTGACGCTGTTGATTTCCACTACGAGGCCAATGAACCCGTCCTGACCGATGTGTCGTTTCGAGCTGAAGCTGGAGAACTTGTCGCGATAGTGGGTCCAACCGGAGTGGGAAAAACCACCTGCGCCCACCTGGCTCCACGCTTTTATGACGTCCATGGTGGGGAAGTACGAATAGCTGGCACCGATGTACGCGACGTTCCTATGACGTGGCTGCGCACCAACATTTCGCTGGTTCTTCAGGATGTATTCCTCTTCGCTGGAACAATCCGTGACAACATTGCGTTTGGTCAAGCAAACGCCACTGAAGAACAAGTTGTAGAAGCCGCACACGCGGCGAACGTCGATGAGTTCGCCAGTCGCCTACCTGACGGGTATGACTCCATGATCGGCGAACGTGGCGTCCGACTCTCGGGAGGCCAGCAGCAACGAATTTCCATAGCGAGAGCCATCCTAAAGAATTCCCCAATTCTAATTCTTGATGAAGCCACATCTTCGGTAGACGCTGAGACAGAAGGACTGATCCATGAAGCCCTCGATCGACTAACAAAAGAACGCACAACGCTTGTTATTGCCCATCGGTTGGCAACCGTGCGTCGTGCTGACCGGATCGTGGTTCTACGAGCGAACACGGTCGCAGCGACCGGCACCCATGACGAACTTCTTGACGACGGCGGTTGGTACGCCGACATGGTTCGCCGACAGGAAATGAATACTCACTGGAAACTCAAGAGTGGGCCAGTCGATCGAACACACTTATAGCGTGTGCCGCACATTGGCTAAACAAACATGTCTAGCAGACATCCATCCCTAAGCGCTGGCGCTTCGTCTTCACCTGATATAGCAGTACCTTCGCTGACGTCCTTTCACACCCTCACCAAGATTCAAGACTTAAAGATGAAGGACAGTAAATAAATCGACAGGTACGGTGTTAGACCACATCCACCCAGGAACGAAGCTCGTGGGACTTACGAGCAGCATCGACCACTCGAGCCACAGCAAGACCATCGTTGAACCCGGCAACGTCATGTGTGTCACCGGCTGCATGGGCTTGTAAACCCGGCAACACGTAGTTCCTAAACATCAATGCGGTCTGTGTTCGTGCCGATTCATGAGCTGCCACGGGGATGTCAACAATATCCTTGCCGGTACCCCGGACTAAAGCGACGCTACCCAATCCTCCACTTGCAGCTCCGTAACTGACGAACGCCGATCCCTTAGATCCGTGCACCTGTACATCAGGAGTCGGCCCCGGCCGTGTAAAGGTAGTTTGGCCCGCCGTAAACGTGAATATTGCGCCCGACTTCATCTCACCATGCACCGTCCCAAAATCGCTAGCCGTCACCTTTCCAACAGGAGTTCCGTCAGGCGGACCTTGCGGGTTTGCTTCAGACCAACGGTTGGCATCCGCTCTCGAGATGTCACCAAGGTCCGGGCGTTCACCTACCACGGTTGGCAAATGTGCCATGACCGTGGCGTACTCGCTACCGCTCAAATAACGGGCCAGATCTAACAGATGCACCCCCAATAGGCCTACAGAACCAGTCGGGCATTCACTCTCGGTCATCCACCATTGGAGTGGCTCGTGCATAGCCCGAGGCTGCCATATTCGACCGAAAACAGCCTGCACCTCACCTATATCGCCTTCTTCAATCAAGCGTCTGACCGCCAGAATCGGTTCAGCAAATCGCATGTAGTGCCCGACCACATGTCCTTTCCCAGACACCGACGCAGCCTCCGTCATCTCAAAAGCTTGCTCAGCCGTATTGGCAAGGGGCTTTTCGCAGATAACATGCTTGCCCGCCGCCAACGCTGCTATGGCTATGTCGTGATGGGTAGCATTGCTCGTCACAATAGCCACGACATCAATATCGTCTCGCTCAACCAACTCCTGCCAGTTCGTGTGCGTAGCCGGATCGTTATATTCCGCAGCCACCGCCGCCAGGGGACCTTCCCGTCGCGCTGCTATCGCCCTAAGCTCAAGCTCGTCCAAATCCATGGCCGCGTGCAAGTAAGTCGGCGCAAACAAACCTGTGGCCCCAACAATGCCTAAGCGCCATGCTCGCGGTCGCATCATGTCAGCCCACCTAAACCTTGAGCCATCACTCCCACCGCCGCCTCGCCACGACAACGTTTTCCCAAGTGATTTGGCCTTAAATATCTAAAGACGTGGCCAGAGTAAACGGAAAAACCCAAAACACCCAATTTCTGGGTACGAGCCATCTAGTCACAGTAAAGTGCTTGACCATTCGATCTAGCAGAGAGTCTGCGATGGGAGACCATCCCACAACTCGGATTGATCATGTAACGAGTCGCTACCTGCCAGAGCAAGTTGCTATACGTTCACCAACACCAGTCCGGTAATAGCCATTACACCGCCAAGAACCGTGAGTCGACCGTACCGCTCCTGCCAAAACACGGACCCGGCCAGTGACGCGAACAGAACCAACGATGCAGTCGCAATAGGAAACACAAAGGTACCTGGCACCTCACGAAGCGCTAGAACGAGGAAGCCAAGCTGGCTAACATTTGTGATCCCGAACCCAATACCAAGCAAGATTAAGACTGCTAAATTCCGTACTGGGCTCCCCGATCCGTATGCAGCAGCATATCTCCAACTTCTCAAATTAGGCTGAATTCGCGATCGGACCATAAAGGTGACAAACGCGATCGGAACGGCCGTGGCAAAAGCAACAACAACGTACGTTGGTTGATGCCCGCTCACCGACAGCGAGTCAAAGGCCTTTGCTCCCGTCTGCCCAGCCCCATAGAGAGCAATCAGTCCGATGACAAGTGGCCAGTACCACCATTCGAGCCGAACGTCTGATCGCTGTTCTTGGGAGCGACGACCGACGAACCCTATGGAGACAACAAGCAAAGCAACTCCGGCTAAGCCATGACCCATTAACCGTTCGTTGAACAGCGTGGAAGATGCCACTGTGGGAACGATCACCGCCATATTTGTAAGCGTCAGCGTCACCCCCAGGCCGACTCGCTGGAACATGAGATAAGACCCCAGCATTGTCAGGGCATAGTGCGCACCTTGAACCACGCCAAAGCCAATGGTGGGCGTGTCGGCTTGCCAACCGCCAGCAAAGACCATCCACGTCAGTGCTCCCAGAAATCCAACAACGTAGTTCAAGCCTGTGATAAAGAAAAAATCAAGGTTACGGCTTTGGATCAAACGCGCCACAAAGCCAAGGGTGCAGCACAGAACAACGTGGGCGGCTAAGAACGCTATGGTTTGACCCTACACATAGCAATCAATGAGGCACGACCTCACCCGCTAAATCCGGCAAAACATAGGCTGCCCAAAACACGAGATGGCCAACCATCATCACAGCACAAAAGGACGCAACCAGAGCACGACCAAGCATCGTCCATCGCGTTGCCGTAAAAATCCCAAGAGTCGCAGTCAGGAAAAGGCCGAGCACCGGGGTAGAGAACCTTCCGACCACGAACGTTCCATACTCGAGACTGGTTACGGCAGCCAAAACAGCAGTAGCAACAAGGCCAGTCAGAAGCGCTGCCGGCATCGTCGTTATTCCCGGTCTCAGAATATCTACACGCGATCGAAGCCGGCCAACCGCAAACAATATGGCAATCAAAATGTTCATCGCTAGAGTCGCAGCCAAGATCACTCCAAACAGGCTCAGAGAGTCATACCGGCCCGTAAACCATAGTCGAGTATGAAAGCGTGATAGCCAGTCAGTTGAAAACAGGAGATCCAGTAAACCTGTCCACCCAGACCCTCCTTTGTACATGGCGAATTCACTGGTGGCCGCATATACACCTCGCACATCCATATAGCCAACATGCGTCGTTGCACCCAAAGGTTCGCCAAAAATGATTAGATTCCTAATCATCCACCACAGGTTCGGTCCTACCGCCAAACTGGCTATCGCCACAGCCTTTATGAGTCCCTCCCAGACATCTCGTCGCACACACGTGACAAACATCACCACCGGAACTAGCAAAACTGGGAGCGCGGTGGGTCGACCCATCAAGATTAAGGCAGATGCTAGTCCGACATACACCGTCGCGCTCCAATCCCAATCGCGCCTGACAGCGTACGCACTTGCCCAACCCATCAGACTCACCGATGTCAAAACAAATGCATCAGCCGTAATTGAAGCTCCCGTTGAGGCAACCTGAGGAATCAGCGCGAAACCCACAGCCAGTAACGCCGCGACATCTTCGTCGCCTGACACAAGCAACCGCGCCATGAAATAGATGGCGACCACAGCAAGCACATAAAGAAACGCCGAAAACCCTCTTCCAATGAGCGCTCCAGGCATAAAACCTGCAGTTGTTTCTGGCTGAAAATTGAACAACGCCGCGACGATCAGATAGTACGTAGGCGGGAGCGCGTGGTATCTAAACTGATTAGCCGCTTGCTTGGGTGCAGACGGCAGCATGACTGCAGGGAATTCATTTGCGGAGGGCAAGTGCCCACCCGCATAAATATCTCGCGCAGTCCAGTAATGCCCCTGTTCATCGTTATCCCAAGAAAACGGCGTCAGAGCAATCCACAGCACGACAATGCCAATTGCGAGCGTAATGACAGCGAGAAGAGGACTACGCGGAAGCCTACCTGTCACTGGAGCCCAACATGCACGGTGGTAATTGCAGGATTCGCAATAGCTTCAGGCACATACAACGCAACAGCAGCGAGCATTAACGCCACAAACGCGAAACTCCACACTTGCGGGTTGTGCCCATTCACACACCAGCGCAGCCACAAGAGCAGTCCGCAGAACATCGATGCTAGGCCAAGCACAACAACCCAAGGCGCTTCTATGCCCAAGAGATGCCAGTTCTTGATCGAACCTAATGCGTCCCGTAAACCAACAGCTTTGTACATTCGAAACCCAAGATCCCAATCCGCGCGAGCAGGCATACCCCGTACATACATTCGGCCTCCCGCGTACGGATCCCGATGTTCGTAGAAAACAGAAACAAGATCACGGTCACTTAAACCACGTCCAGGAACTGAACGTACTTCAACAAGCACCTGGCCGCCCGATTCATCCACCGTGATCGGTGGGAAACTAAAGCTATACCATGCTTTCCCGTGAACAAGCTCCACTGAGCCCGATCTCAGCGATCGGCCGCTTGGGAAGCTTTTCACTTCAACATGGGCAAACACCGAATCACGCTCACCGCCATAAGCAATCTTTAGGTCGACTCTAGAGACTTCGTTTGCTGCTGTTGTAAGCGTTTGCCCAACCGAGAAAAACTGATTAATAGGTCCTGCACTAAAGCTTCCCGTAACAGGCTTGCCAATCTGGCTGAACCACGGCGCGTTAGTCCAGTTGAACGAACTCGAGAGACAGACCCCTACTAACACAAGTATCGAGATCCAGCGACCTAACCTAAGCAAATGGTCGCGGTCGATCATTTCTGCTCAGCCCTAATCGTTCGGCAAACCCGTCCAAACGTGAGCCAACTCATCTCCATGCGGTTAAGCCTCACCCTTTCAGTAGCGCCTAACCAAAAAGCACTTGTCCTCATCGTTCACAAAATCCCCACTTCCGTGAGCAACATGCACTCTGGAGACTGCTTAGATTGGATCGGGAACATCAGGAGCAGGGCGATTATTTAATTCCTTTGAAATAGTGATCAGGTAATGAATCCCAGACACGATAGTCAACACAAACGCGAACAAGACAAGAACCCAAATCATGGGCGCTCGATCCCAGAGCAAACCACCAATCGCTATGTATTGCCACATCATTTTCATCTTTCCAAGATGACCAGCGCTAACCGTAACGCCCTGAGCACCAGCATAAGAACGCATCCCCATCACAAAAATTTCCCTGCCAACAAATCCCAATACCACCCAACTAGGAATCCATTCGAGTTCGACCGCAGCAATGAGAACCGCAGCCACTAGAAGCTTGTCTCCAACTAGGTCGAAAAATATTCCAAGTTGAGTTCCCGAGCGATGCCGACGTGCAAAAAACCCGTCCAACACATCGCTAATCGCAGCAACAACGAACAAGATGGCCGCAATATGATTCGAAAACACACCGTCCCAAAACATCAGCCCAACGATCACGGGAGTAAGCACAACACGAAGACCGGTTAAAAGGTTGGGTAGGGACTGCAGCCAGAACGACATGGTGTGGAGCTTCATTGGATCAGCACACGCCACGTACGCTGGACTCCGCCTCCGCGCGGCCCAAGCGCACCTGTCTTCTGCCCATCAATCCTTACTTCTATAGCGTTGCCTTCGCTGGCCGTCACACGCATCTCACTTTGTGGAACCCATTCCTGTCTCGATCCGGCTGAAATATTCCCATTGAATCCTAATCGTCCATCGATAAGAACCTCGAATTCACATGGTCGAAGGGCATAAAACTCGACCACCGAACCTTCGCGAAGCTGCTCAACCCTCTGAACTTCCATATTGACAGCATGAAGTTGTGTTTCAGGATTAATCACCTGCGTAGCAAAAACAATCACGCTACCAAGTCCAATTACAAACAGCGCCAACGCAAACACACCGGCTACAAGCCGGGTAACACGTCGACGTCGTAATTGACGAACTGGTTCATCCAGCACGTATTGTTGAACACCAAGCGCACGCGAATACGCCTCAAGAACCGGTTCGGCAGGCATGCCAAGAACCCTGCTGTAAATTCTAATGAACCCCCGCGTAAAGGGCGCTTCAGGAAGCACAGCAATATCATCCTGCTCAAGGGCAGTAATGGTGTCACGGGGCATATTGGTGGCATCCGCCACCTCTTCTACAGTCATCCCAGACCTATCCCGACCACCACGGAGCAACTCACCCATCGTCGTCATTAGTGATTATCCAGTGACGACCACGTTAGGTCGCCAAATCCTCATATCCGACGAAACTTAATGTCTGGACTGCTACGTAACAATATCCCGAACGCACTTATCTCCTCTGTGGCATTTGCCATCGAGACAAACCGATTCGCAAGAACTCCCATGCTTGCTTGTAGTTCTTTGTCGACGCTAACGTCAGCAACTTTCCCTCGCTGTATGACGAGCATATCCCGTGTGACACGTAAGAATTCCTCAAACGCCTGCCCAAGAGCGGCTCTAAGGACTTGATCAGAAAGCTCCGGCGGTCCCAGACGCACAAAAGCTTTTAGATCAATAACGTCATAACGGAACTCTACTCGCACCTCTTCGACCGAAGTCTGCGTCTCATATCGTGCCAAAATTTCTGCATGTCGATCAGTCAACCGTATGGTTTTTCTATCATTTAAAGGTCGTGGCCAGGTCCAATACAAGCCCGGCCCCTGAACGATGTTCATTACATTTTGGCTACGTGTGGACGGTCCATCTATCCCCCGTCCCAGAGCCACCACGGAGGCGCTTGACGGAAACACCAGCAGTTCGTTGGGAACAAGCGTTAGAGCCTCCTCCGCAGAAAGACGAAATACACCCGAAGCACAAAACGCGCCAAGCGCAATGAGGACACCACACAAGGTGGTACTCGCTATTGAAACCGCTACAGGTAACCGAGCCTGTGTCGAGGGGTGATATGGAGCCAGTACCGTATTGATATCAACGCTGGGTCTTCTCCTATAGAGGCCCGGAAACAGGCGTTGTGGCGCGCGACCTGCCTCACGAAACTGCGCCGCAATATCACCCGCAAGTGATTGCACAGAATGAACGTGATGTTCGGCCGCCACAGCACGAAGTTCATCAAACGCTCGGGCCAATCGAAGCGCGCTGTCCCCGCCAACCCGTGTCTGCCCAGCGAGCAAACTCCCGATGTCGTCAACCAAATCATCGACCGAAGAAAAAAACTCATGAGCGTCTTCCTGAACATCGAGCGTGCTAACCGCCATCATGGATTCATCAAACCGAGCTGCTGGCCAAGCAACCCGGACCCGATATGCCCGCTTCACCAACACAACCGACGGCACGAGAGAAAGTGCTATCGCCAGTGGAAAACCTCCAAGTGATCCTCCAGCACTACCCAGAAAGACGTGAATAGCACCATCGAACAAGGACAAGCCACGAAATAGGATTGCTGTTAGCCCTAGCAGGGTCGCGGTTAGGAAAGGCAAGCCACAAGCTGCGATAAGGTGAGCCAGAAACCGAGCTTTCGCATTTCTTCGATGGCGACGAGCCCTTTGAAATGCGTTGGCTTCAAGGCGAGCCGCAATTGATACATCCTCCGGTAACGCCCTAACACGAAGAACACGCTTCGGAACAAGCCCCTCGACAATAATTTGTTTCAAGCGATTCCGATCATGAGCAACAAGCGTTAAACCTCTAGGCCCGACATTGATCGGCACATATTCCAGAGGAACAGCCGCCAAATCTGGTGCAGCTACAGCCACCGCGCGCTCAATCGACTGATCCATCATCAAACTCACAGCCCGGGATGAACAATGGAGCTTCCTACCGCCAAGACAGCCCCGGCCGCCGATGTCACACCAGCAGCACGACTCCATTCGGTAGGACCAACAGCTACTGCTGTCATGCCTAGCGCTCCAAAAGAATCAACGGCATATTCTGCAAGCGACCTATCACGAAGAGGACCAGATGCAACTGAGAGAACACCGGGCGCTAGCTCTACAAGTCCAATAACATCTGCGCTCGCATCCCGTAGGCGTAGCAACTCAAAACCACCGCGACGCATCTCATCAGCAATCTGTTGCCCCTCGTGAACACCTATTGATATCCGTTTCTCGTCATGCCATTTAGAGCTCGTTTTTTGTCCGTTTGCGTAGATAACCAATCCAACCGCCCCTCTACGAAATGACGAATGACCATCCCGCAGATCAAGCGCTATCGAGGGTTCGAACGCATCAAGCGAATTCGTCAGCGCAGCCCACACACCGGGAAGCAGAGGGGATCCACGAAGCATTAACATGCTCGCTAGGCTGAAGTCTTTGGAGCCAATAGCCGTCATTTCCTCCCCGTATGCAGGCTCGACAAGATGGATTTGAACGGCAATGCCCGGAGACAAGGAACGACCACTCCCCGTATGTGCTCCCAAGGCACGCACGACCGCTCGTACCGACGCAAGAACGGGCCTAGTCATAACGAGCGGCACAGCATCTATAGCCAACCGAACATCGGCATCAGCATCGCCCAGAACCAAGCGTATGACCCGACATTCTTTAAATCCGCAGACTGCGCCCTCATACACAACCCTGACGTCAAAAACACTTTCAAGTTCAAGAACCGTCTTGCTCCAAGTAGCAAGCGTAAGAAGATCTGTGTATCGATCTTCATCAATGGACGTATCAATGCGTATGCCAGCGTCAATCACCGAGTTCTACTCTCCTTGCTGTGATCACTATTACTGAAATCCTGCTCATCACGGGGCGATGGCAAAGCAGGCCTTGAAACGTCATGGACTATCTCATTTCCCACCCAGAACCCGAGGTCAGGAGGCAGCTGCGCGGGGTGCACACCTCCAGCAAGCGAGTCATATACCTCGGCTACCTGGTCGAGACCCTCAGTTCGGGCATGTGAGGCTGCTGCCGAATACGCCACCAGAGCATCGTCAATGCCATCGATGGCTTGACCAATCTTGGCTAGACCAGCATGCACATCTGACGCCACCTGCGCCTCTTGGGTAGGAGAAAAAGGGACCGAGTAAATTCCTGGATCAAGTCCTATAAGCTGGCGCAGCCACTGACGCCCTACCAACAACCAGATTCCAGCCAAAGCTGGAACCCAGTGCCCCCCAGATACAAGAATCAGTACGAAACCAAGACCTCGCTCGCTCCACCAGATTCTTTTTTTATTTTCGACCGGCTGAAAAGTTTTGGGGTCGCTGGCATGACGCAAATGATCAACTGCGAGAATCGCCGCGCGCCGAGCCAAGGGCGCGGAAAACATTTGGTCCTGCGGTTGCGCGACAGTAATGTTCCATCCCCAAAACTGGGGGTTGCGAGCAGGGGCAGAACTGAACAGGGAAGCGACCGAATGATCAGCCCGAAGAACGTATCCGTCTCGGGTTGGCACAGCCCAGCACAACAGGTTCATCATCGTGAACGAGTCGCAATAAGCCTAGGCGTAGCCTCAGGCGCTACCCACTGGCTAGCCTTAAACATGAACCTTCGTGGAAGGGAGGCTTGATTATGCTCAAGCGAGAGACGGGCCAGCTTGCGATAAAACAAGGCAGCGGCCGGCCACCGTGCACGAAAACGAGCCTCGTGTTCCAAACGCATTAAATCAACCCACTGATCTTTCGACTCCACAACGCTCCATAGCTCGCGAAGACGGGCCAGAGCATCGCCGTCGCGTCCCACAACAGATTCCGGAAGAAATTCCCCACACGACAGTGCACTTCGTGCCCGCTTGCCGACCCGTCTGGACCGAAGCGATCGCAATGTCTTAATAATTGGAGGTCCAAAACCTAACGGTAGGGCCCAAAAAATAGCCGCAAAGATCGCTACATAGTTGATCGTCAGGAATGCGACCAACAACGCAAAGATGCCGAGACCCACGAGCCCTACACAGAGCTCCAAAAACCAACGGTTTCCAAGTTGATAATTTTGTACGGCGTTGGCAAAAAGATCAGCTTCAACGCGAGAACTGATGACAGCCTCTTCACCTCTAGACAAAGCCATCGGACTGTATATCGCTAGCTGAAATGGTCCCGCTTCAGCGTCTAGGTCGCAGTAACGGGGATCAACAAACACCGCAGCACCTTTAGTCGTAGGAACGACAAAAGCGCCAATTAACTGAGCGGTCGGTTCGGCTTCGTGCACGGTAATTATGTTCTAGAACAACTCAGCCGAAATTCTATTGACGAGAGCCGCAACGCAGAGAGTATATCTAGGTTAAGACCGTATGTTCAGATCCATAGATCCACCTATTGCAACCCTCGTGTGAAGATAAGGGCATGAAAAACACCCGAACCCCAAGAACTTGTCCAATTTGGGACGTCATAGTAGTCGGCGCCGGTCATGCAGGATGCGAGGCCGGTTTAGCTTCCGCCCGGATCGGTCGCCGAACACTGCTAGTTACAACCAGTCTTTCAACCATCGCACAGATGCCGTGTAATCCGTCTATCGGAGGTCCGGCAAAGGGCAACCTGGTCCGTGAAATCGACGCTCTTGGTGGTGAGATGGGACGTAACACGGACTGTACACAGATCCAGATCCGCGAGCTAAATACAGGCAAGGGCCCCGCAGTACGTGCGTTAAGAGCTCAGTGCGACAAGCACGCGTACAGCTTGATGATGACCGATACCCTCAAGTTGCAACCCGGCCTAGAACTTCTAGAAGCTCATGTCGACAGCCTGCTTTGGGAACAACTTGATTCATCTCGAGGAACCCGCCGATGGCAAGTAGGTGGTATTCGCACCCGAGAAGGTCTGGAGTTTCATGCTCGCGCGACAATAGTCACTACCGGAACCTTCCTAAAAGGTCGCGTGATCATTGGAGACGATGAATCCCACGGTGGCCGTAGAGGAGAGCAACCTGCTACAGCACTTTCCAACGATCTGAAAAAACACGGCCTCGAACTTGGCCGGCTAAAGACGGGCACCCCACCCAGAGTTGCGGCGGATACCATCAACTTTTCAAAAACCCTCGTACAGCAGGGCAGCCCAGATCCTCTTTGGTTTAGCTTTGATCCACCATCGCCTGACGAATGGCACACGGGAACACCGGATCCCGTATATCCCAATATCCGTCCAACGGACTGGCGAATCCAAATGGCCTGTTACCAAGTCCATACAACGCCCGTTACTCATGAACTCATAAGATCAAACTTACATCGAGCACCTATTCATAACGGTGCTATAAAAGCCTCAGGCCCCCGGTACTGTCCGTCAATTGAAGACAAAGTTGTGCGATTTGCATCCAAAGACTCCCATGGACTTTTTTTGGAGCCGGAAGGGTTTAGGACACGCGAGGTATATGTCCAAGGTGCGAACACCAGTCTTCCGGAAGACGTACAAGCCCAGATGATTCGATCTATTCCGGGCCTAGAGGACGCTGAAATTCTCAAGCCCGGTTATGCCGTCGAGTACGACTTCGTCCATCCATGTCAGCTCCACCGTTCATTGGAAGTTCGTACGGCAAGAAACTTGTTCCTTGCCGGTCAAATCAATGGAACAACCGGGTACGAAGAAGCCGCTGCCCAAGGAATTATCGCAGGCATCAACGCCGCCCGACATGCACGCAACGAAAGCGCTCTGGAACTTGAGAGATCACAAGCGTACATAGGTGTGATGATCGATGACCTCGTAACAAGCGACCTGACCGAACCATATCGTCTTCACACCTCTAGAGCTGAATATCGGCTGCTTTTACGCCATGACAGTGCAGATCTTCGCTTAACGGAGCTAGGGCACAAACTAGGTCTCGCGTCAGATCGTAGAGCACGGCAACTTAAGGAGCGCCAGAAAGATGCTACGGAGGCTCGGATATGGCTGGGAAATCTTCAGTTACAACCAACACAGTCCGTGGTGGAACAGTTAACCGCGGCGAACATCTCTCCCTTACGGCAAGCCGTGCCAGCCGTAAATCTGCTGGGCCGTCCTGGCGTGACATGTGAACTCATAGCGAGCCTCTCAGGAACCACCCCGCCATCACCCTCAGCCGCGGCGCACATCGAGTTTGAAATTAAGTACGCAGGATATGTCCGTCAGCAAGAAGCCCAGGTTAGAAACGCAGCTGCTATGGAAAACCATGTGATCCCAACCGATCTTCGTTTTGAAACTTTTCAAGCGATGCGGACCGAAGCCCGAGAGCGGCTACAACGTTTTCAACCGACGACCGTAGGCCAAGCAGGGCGACTGGAAGGGGTCACTCCATCGGACATTGCCGCGCTACTTGTTTACCTAAAAAGAGAACAGAGCGCCTCGGTAAATCCGTCCTAACCTATTGAATAAGGAAGTGTCAGGTCTTCGCCTGAACCTTAAAACCAAAACCCGTATCGGTAGATCAGGCCTCCGCACCCGACTCGGCTACCGCTGCCTCCCCGGCATCACCTTCCCGACCATCTGCCAATCGGGCTACCCGAAGCAAGGTTTCACCAGCATCCATTCGCATCACAATCACACCTGCAGCAGCCCTCTTGAGCGGACGAATCGCAGCGCATCCACACCGCATTACCTGGCCATCCGACGTAACAAAAGCGATCTCCTCATCTTTACTCAATAGCGTCCGAGCATCTGCAACCTTTTTATTCTTTTCGCCCAAGTTGATGGCCTTCAAACCATGACCACCACGACCCTGGGGGCGAAATTCGTTCACATCCATTTTTTTGCCGTAGCCACTCTCGGTTACCAACAAAACAAAGCCTTCGTCCGATGTTAAATCCATCGCTACGACTTCATCGTTGGCTCCAAGGCGAATCGCCCTCACTCCTCCACTTGTCCGACCACTAGCCCGAATGTCGTCAAGCTTGAATCGAATAGACATCCCGTCGCGTGTAAAGAACATCACATGCGTCTCATCAGTCACAAGTCGAACCCAAGCCAACTCGTCGTCACCATCAACATCCATGGCCAGCAACCCGTTGCTTCGCACCGAGACAAATTGCGTCAACGCTGATCGCTTAACTTCACCGCGCCTGGTACCGAACACCAGATAGTCTCCGGCCTCAAAATTCGGAGTCGCGAGAACGGCGGTGGCCCGTTCACCCTCCTCAACTGGCAGCAGATTGACCAGATTGTGCCCCTGCGCGTCACGTCCTTGTTCCGGCAACTCATACGCCCGAACCCTGTACACCTTTCCCTTGTTGGTAAAAAAGAGCAGATGGTCATGCGTGTTCGCTACAAGAAAATGCTCGATAATCCCCCCGGTCTTACTCCGAAAGCCACGAATTCCTTTTCCGCCACGGCCCTGACGCCTATATGTGTTCGCTGGAATACGCTTGACGTATCCGGCCGAAGACATCGTCACCAGGCAATCTTCGTCAGCTACCAGGTCTTCTGCATTGAAGTCCCCCGCCGACCCCTTCCTAATCTCTGTTTTACGTTCGTCACCGAACTTTTCGGATACCTCACGTGTTTCAGTCCGAATAATCTCCAGAATTCGAGCTTCGTCAGCCAACGTCGTCTTTAATTCCTTGATATTCGCTCGAACCGACTTGAGTTCTTCCAAGATTTGATCGCGCTCCAAACGCACAAGCCGACGAAGCTGCATATCCAGAATGGCGTTCGCTTGTATCTCAGTGAGCCCAAACCCCTGCATCAATTCATTCCGAGCCGACTCAGTGTCGTCGGCCGCACGAATAACTTTAATCACATCATCAATCTTCTCGAGCGCGATGGCGTAGCCCTCAAGTAAGTGTTGCCGGGCCTCCGCCTTCCGTAGATCGAACGCTGCACGACGACGTACAACGACCTGTCGATGTTTCACGAACAGCTCAATAAGTCGACGTAGGGAAAGCTGCTCAGGCTGACCTACGCCAGTATGTTCACCTTCAGGCGTTTCATCAGGAACTAAAGCCAGGTTGTTGACGCTAAAAGTCGTCCGAAGTGCCGTATGTTTGAAGAGCCTATTCAGGACCTCCCAAGCCGTGCCATCATGCCGATTACGCAACTCAATTACCACACGCATCCCGTGACGATCTGATTCATCCCTTATATCTCGAATGTCCTCAATAACCTTGTCACGTACTAACGTGGCGATTCGTTCCACCAGGTTAGCCTTGTTAACCATGTAGGGCAGATCATGGATAACCCACGCGTCGGTATTCCCACGGACCTCCTCCTTTTGCACATCAGCCAGAACGGTCACCCGACCCCGTCCCTGCGTATACGCCTGCTCTAACCCATCGTCATAAACGATCCCACCTGTCGGAAAATCTGGCCCCTTAACATGCCGCATCAGATCACGCGACGAAACCTCCGGATCATCAATGTACTGCTCGATCGCGCGCCCAATTTCACGCAAGTTGTGCGGAGGCATACTTGTAGCCATACCAACCGCAATTCCTGTCGCTCCATTAATCAACAGGTTAGGAATTACAGAAGGCAAAACTTCCGGCATCTCTGCACTACCGTCAAAATTTTCCACAAAATCAACGGTGTCGCGATCAAGGTCGTCAATCATTGCCGCGGAAAGCTGAGTCAACCGGGTTTCGGTGTACCGCATAGCCGCCGCAGGATCCCCGTCCACAGATCCGAAGTTCCCCTGGCCATCAACCAGGCAATAGCGCAATGAAAAATCTTGTGCCATTCGCACAAGCGCGTCATAAAGCGCCTGGTCACCGTGGGGGTGATACTTACCCATCGTGTCCCCAACAATACGAGCCGATTTTTTATAGGCGGAGTTTGGGCCTCCTCCCAATTCATCCATCGAGTACAGGAGGCGACGCTGGACGGGCTTCAGACCATCACGCACATCTGGAATAGCACGAGACACTATCGTGCTCATCGCATAGTCGATATACGACGTTTCCATTTCCTTCGCGATATCTATGGATTCGATATCAGCGGATTCAGCGGGATGTTCGTCCACCCGAGGCTCCTTTCAACTCTAGGCTTCCGACCGGGAAGCTTGAGCATCACCATGGGATCCACCATGTTTTTCAACAAGATGGATGTCCACGATCCGCATATCCCGATCAACCGACTTACACATGTCGTAAACCGTTAATGCCGCAACGGATACCGCTGTCAAAGCTTCCATTTCGACACCCGTACGACCTACCATTCGAACGCTCGCCTCAATCGCGATGGATTCATCGCCTTCCGGATACAAACTCACCTGCACACCTGATACTGGCAAGGGATGGCATAACGGGATGAGATCGGCTGTGCGCTTGGCCGCCATAATCCCGGCCAACCGCGCAACAGCCAGCACATCACCTTTGCGCAACGTGGTATCGACGCCCGAAAGCTGGTCCCGAACCATCGTTAACGTCGAAGGTTTTACCATTACGCGACCACGAGCGACGGCGCGGCGATCCGACTCGGACTTGCTGGTGACATCAACCATCCGTGCAGATCCGTCGGCATCAAAATGTGAAAGTTTTGCTGTGCCCGAGACGTTTTCTCCGAAAGTTCTTTTGGTTCGACAACTAAGTCTTAAGTTTACCGTGTAGCACCCCGCACTGATGCGATCACGGTAACGAGACCCGGCGCTTCAAATCACTCAGGGTCAGTGGGTGGCCTAACTAAGTAATTGCTGCGCATAAACCGGGCGCAGCTTTCAATCCTCCCCTACCCATCGATCACCACCGGTACTCAACCAAATTTTCTGGCATTATCCAGAGTATTCATGAAACATTCGTCATCCACCTCGCGTTCAAACCACCCAAGACCAGAGATTAACCATGGCGCCTCAACAACGTCAGGAGGTGGCTGCATCGTGGTTGGATTCGCGCTCGTGTCCACCGTGTTTGTAGTGGTACTCATCATTGTTCTCACCTCACTTGGCGATAGCATCGGCCAAGGCTTACAAAGCCTTGTCGACCAACTGCCGGTAGGTGTCTAGTCCCCGAGAGAAACACCTGTGACTCCTGAACGAGAAGAATCAATACCTCCCGAGTACCTAAAACGCCTCACCACTAAAGGCCGTCGGGTGCTCTGGAAAGCAGAAGTTGAAGCCGCAATGCTGGGACATCCAACAATTGCGCCCGAACACATTCTGATCGCGATTCTTCGATCGCCCCAGACAGCCGGAGCTCGGGTCCTGAAGGAATGTCGGATTGATCTGGATACCTTGCGAGAATCCTTGTTGGACGCCATAACGCCCGGGGAAAGTACTAGCACGGGACGACGCCCCCTATCCGCACAGGGAACGAACGTCTTGCGCGCCTCCTCGCTAGCAGCAGAAAAAATGGGGGTTCGCTTTATTGGCACGGAACATCTTCTACTCGGTGTGCTCGCAAACGGCAGTTCTTTAACTAAAGGATCCCGAAACGAAACTCTTGTTAATTTTCACAACACGAGTAGGCTCGCCATGATTCGGCACCGAGTTGAATCTGCATATCGACCCGAAAAACCAACTGCTGACCGCAGCACCCGTCCCAATCGACGACGCAGGATAAGCGAGAGTCAAAAACGCAAACGCGACCCACTCGCCATGTTCGGACACGACCTTACAGCAGCAGCACGTGAAGGAAATCTAGACCCTGTTGTCGGCCGTTGTTCCGAGACAAACCGCGTCATCGAAATACTGCTTCGTCGACGAAAGAATAATCCCATACTGGTTGGGGATGCAGGCGTTGGAAAAACTGCTGTTGTTGAAGGATTAGCCCACCGAATAGTTAGCGGCAACGTTCCCCGAGAACTAGCGAACCACCGTCTAATCTCAATTAATTTGACGGCGATGCTTGCCGGAACAAAATACCGGGGAGATTTTGAGGAGCGATGTCGAGACCTTATCAAAGAAGTTCGCTCCAAAAACGAGGTTGTTCTCTTTATTGATGAAGTACATACATTGGTGGGAGCAGGTGGAGCTTCCGGTTCTCTTGATGCCTCAAACATGTTTAAGAGTCATCTTGCTCGCGGCGAACTCCAATTAATCGGAGCAACTACCTGGAACGAATACCGTCAGCGAATCGTTATTGACAAGAGCCTGACCCGGCGTCTTCAACCTATTGAAGTTGACGAACCTAACACTGACGACGCTGTAGAAATCCTGCAAGCATTGAGGCCCGTTTACGAGTCATATCACAACGTGAAAATAACTGACGATAGCCTTAGGTCTGCCGTGCACCTATCCCAACGCTTCTTAATATCCCGGCATCTACCTGACAAAGCTATAGATCTTGTAGATGAAGCATCCGCCATGGCAAAGGTTGCACTTTTAACTCCTCCAACTCGAATCCTCGAACTCGAACGCCGTCTTCGAGAACTAAAAAAGCAGCCTGCCGAAACCCAAGACATGGATAACAACACGATCGCTGACGACCCAAACATTTCCGAGAATGAACCAGGCAACGCAGAGCGCGATCCACCTGATCGACCCGAATCCTCCACACCTATAGACAGTATTCAAAATGTCAAGCAGAAGATTTTCAGCGAACTCCACGACGAGCGGGCAGCCTGGCGTGAAGAAATCAAGAATTCTCAACCGATAATTGGTCCAGAGGACATAGGCAAGATACTTTCCTCTTGGACCAGTGTTCCTCTTGCCTCCCTTGAACACCGGGAAACGGAAAGGTTCTTAACAACCGAAGAACATCTTAAAAAACGGATCGTTGGACAAGACAAGGTCCTAACAGAATTAGGAAAATCACTTCGCCGTGCCACAGCCGGCATGCGTGACTTTCGTAGGCCGATAGGATCATTTCTCTTCTTGGGCGAAAGTGGTGTCGGGAAAACGGAAACGGCAATGGGGCTCGCAGAGTTCGTGACCGGGGCTACTAAAAACATCGTGCGGGTCGACATGTCAGAGATGTCAGAGTCGCACAATGTATCTCGGCTCATCGGGTCTCCACCCGGATATGTAGGTTATGAAGATGCCGGCCACCTAGGAGAATCCGTCCGGCGTAATCCATTCTCTGTGGTCCTGTTTGACGATATCGACAAGGCGCATCCGCAAACGTTGCACGTGCTGCTTCAAATATTGGATGACGGCCGTATGAAAGACGCCAATGGCCGCGATGTGGATTTTCGAAACACTATTGTTGTACTGACATCAAACTTTGGGTTCGAGTACGCTTCGGGACCCAACATTGGATTTCTCGAGAGGTCCGAATACGCTAGAAAAAGCGCTTTGTACGAAGAGCGAATGCGCCAATACGCGGTTAAACACCTGCCTAGCTCTCTGGTGAACCGTCTGGATCGAATATTAGTTTTCGCTCCGCTTGAGGAGGAATATATTCGCGAAATCGCACGGAGAGCCTTGTCAGACGCCACCATACGAGCTCAGCGTCTTAACGTCCTTTTGCACATCTCATCCGAAGCATTGAATGCAATTGTCGCCATGACCATCAATCGGAATTCGGGAGCTCGGCCTGTAGATCGTCTGATAAACAAATACGTCGACGACCAACTGGCAAACATCCTCTACAAATCACAAATAGGAGGACGAGAATTCGAACTCCAAGTGATCGAGGGGCGACCTGAAATCATCGAAGTCTCAACGCCCGTCGTGTAAAAGCAAAAAGAAACAGGGAACAGATTTTTGCGCATACACCTTGCCTGCGCATCAAGAAAAATGGTCAACATCGAAATTAAATCTCGACCTTGCTTCGAAGAAGACCAACAAAACGAAAGATTTAGTCCCCACCCGGACCTAACGAGCGCTAATATGCTCGGCAGGTCCTGACCGGGCAGGCCGGTATTTAGGCATCTTAGGCTGCACACACAGGACCATAACGGCTCTTGAAGCCAAAACGTATGAAATCACGACCTCACATACCAGTTGATCTCTGGAATACCTGTCGTAAGTGCGGGGCCATGCAGTATCGGCCTGAGTTTGAAGCTGCCCTCCGTGTATGTCCGACTTGCAACTACCACGATCGGATGGACGCTGCTGAACGTATCGATCTTTTGCTCGACGACCCTAAATCGTTCGTCGAGATCGACGCCGACATCACAGCCGCTGACCCCATCGAATTTGTGCGGCCAAGCGGATCCTACGTCGATCGAGTCGATAAAGCACGGGCGCTCACAAACCGTAATGAGGCAATCGTATGCGGAACAGGATTGCTCAACGAGCGCAGGGTCGCCCTTGGTGTCATGGAGTTTGGATTTATCGCCGGAAGCATGGGAAGCGCTACGGGAGAAAAAATAACGCGCCTCTTTGAAATGGCTCGTCGAGAACATCTACCCGTCGTAACAGTCACGTCTTCTGGTGGAGCCAGGCAGGATGAAGGCCTATTTGCCCTAATGCAAATGGCCCGAACAACTGCGGCAGCTGCTCGACTTCGTGATGTACATATGCCTCATATCTGTGTGATGGCTGACCCGACACTTGCAGGTGTAACGGCAAGTTTTGCTTCAACCGCTGACATCATTATTGGCGAACCTGGGGCCACAATAAGATTCGCTGGTTCGAGAGTTGTTAAAGGTACGATCCGGCGACGTTCCGATGTTGAAGATCACACCTCGGAATGGGTCCAACAGCATGGAATGCTCGATCTGGTCCTAGGTCGTCAAGAATTACGCGACACGCTAGCTCAATTGATTACCCACTTGGCACCAGTAGCCTCCCTCCACCACGTCAAACCAATAACGCACCCGGCCACAGCACCAAACTAGGCGCAAGAACGAAAATGCTGGATTTTGAAGACGATTTAAACGAGATACGCGATCGGATTGAGCAGCTAGGTCGTGAAGCCTTAGAGGATCCTGACTCAGATGTAGCGCGGGAACTCGCGGTCCTTCGCCTCGAACTCGAAGCTCGCACCGCCGACGTCTACTCAAGTCTGACCCCATGGCAACGAGTACAAGTGGCTCGCCATACCCAACGCCCACATACGTTGGACTACATTGAGCGCCTCTTCCCTGATTTCGTCGAACTTCATGGAGATCGCCGATTCGGAGACGATCCATCAGTGGTTGCTGGCCTAGCATTGTTTGACAATATCAGCGTGGTTGTCGTTGGACACCAAAAGGGACGCACTACTGCTGAAAATATAGAGCGGAATTTTGGGATGGCTCGGCCTGAAGGGTTTAGAAAAGCATTACGACTTTTTGGCTTAGCAGAAAAATTCAACCGGCCAGTATTTACCTTTCTTGATACACCGGGAGCAAGTCCAACGGTGGAAGATGAGGAGCGTGGTCAGTCTTGGGCAATAGCCGAAAACATGGGCTTCCTAGCACGCTTACGGGTGCCGGTAATTACCACTGTGATCGGCGAAGGTGGAAGTGGAGGCGCCCTTGCGCTTGGAATCGGAGACCGGATTCTAATGTTGGAACACTCGATATACTCCGTAGCTTCGCCCGAGGCTGCAGCGGCTATCGTCTGGCGAGATTCAAAATATGCTGAAAAGGCTGCCGCCGCTCTACGACTCACCTCGGCTGATTTGCTGCACGCCGGCCTGATTGATCGTGTAGTCCCAGAACCAGAAGGAGGGGCACACCGAGACCATAACGCTGCTGCTGAAAACCTTGGGGAGGAGTTACGGACCGCCCTTAAGGAACTTCGTAAACAAGATATTGATACGCTCGTTGAATCCCGCTACGCCAAGTTTCGTGAAATGGGCGAGTTTGCTCATCACGACACTTCCGCCACTGGCTAATAGCATTCCGCGTCAGAAAATCGTAGGGCCTAGAAAAATACTCGGGTTGATTTCGGTTTTCGTGGGATGGGTCACAGCGTTTAGGCCCCTTCGGGCGTCCGAGATTCGACATCGAGCCATTACGCTGCCCCTTGCATCGCTGCCAGAACGTCTAGACGAACTGAGGGTAACGCTGATCTCAGACTTACATGTCAAAGACCGCCGTGATCCAACACTGTCAACACTCGAAAGCCTATCGGGAACAAGACCAGATCTTCTAGTTGTGGCTGGAGATCTCGTGGAAAAAGATGATTACGTTCCTGATGTGGCCAGAAGGCTAAAACGAATAAATGCTCGCTACGGATCGTTTGTAGTTTGGGGTAATCATGACGCCTTCGGTCCACCTAAAAACCGGGAGCCAAAATGGATTACCAGAGAAGCACGACCCCTCGCAGCGATGGAGCGGGTTCTGGAAAACCATGAGATCCAAACGCTTACAAACAGGTTTGTTGGTCTGTCTATCCGTGGAACAGAGATACAAATAGTCGGTATTGGCGACACCCATGTGGGACTTGATGACCTTGACAAAGCTTTCGCTGAGGCCAGCTCGGAAAAGTTCACAATCTTCATCTCGCACAACCCTGACGCAGCCTCGGTGCTTGGAGAATTTAGAGCTGATGTGACACTCAGTGGCCATACTCACGGAGGACAAATCGTACCCCCCATCATCGGACCTTTGACGCTGAGAACGCGCTATCCCTTGCCAAAACCGTGCGGCCTAATGCACGTCGAAGGTCGGCCGCTAGTTATCTCAGCTGGCGTAGGCACAGTAGGCCTGCCATTTCGGGTCAACGCTCCGGCTGACATTACAGACCTCAGGATCGTTCAGCCCAAGCAGTAAAAGCTCAGCCCTGCTTATCTAGGCCGTCGCACGTGCTTCCACAAGCCCATCGAGTGAGTCGAAAGCAAATCGAAACAATTTCCACATGCCTGGAATATAAGAGCCAAAGAGCACTGGCGGTGAAAGATCTGGAGCTACTAGCTCAGCATGCTGCATGACGTCGAGAATTTCCAAACGCGCACGTGCCGATCCTCCTACCATTTTAAACGTTCTATCCGACTCCTGTACCGGAACGTACGGATCATTTCTATCGTGCAACAGAGAGATGGAAGCGGTGATTCTGTTGAGGTGATACTTGGGCGAAAGCGACTCAAAAACACCAGGCATTAGTTCGCGTACTTTAGAGACTAAAGGCTTCACCGAATCGGGATCACGATTTGTGAGCATGACGTATACGCTTTGGGCTTGGTCTCCAAGACCCTGGGGATCGAACGTCTGAATCACATCTGGATTAGGTCGGGGTGACGGCAAAGAAAAAACCCTAAATAGTTCCGAACGATCATCCGAATCTTGAACCTGCGAAAGCAGCGTGTTCCGAGTAACAAGCCATACGTAATCATCAGGCTCATAGAATGCGTTTCCATTAGGGGTTCGAACTGTCTTTGTTGTCACAGCCTGGATCATTGCCTCCAATGAAAAATAAGAACCAACAGCCGCGACCATCTGCACGTCGTCCACGATCTCAGGATCAGCCGCAGCTAGCATCGCTAACGAACCTCCCATGCTAAAGCCAATAAAACCGATCCTGTCCATGTCGACAGTTTTCCTCCCTTGGAGAATCTGAAATCCACGGACGAGCGCACCTATGTCTTGCGGCAAGACCCGATAATTAACGTAATCAAGCGCGTCGGGAACAAGAACGACAAAGCCAGCTCGAGATAATCCATCGGCAAGCTCGACCAAAGCGGAATATTTCCTTCCCGCTGGTTCAACACCGTTGACCAGAATGACAGCCGGAGAGCGATCGGAACCAACGGGCTCATAAACATCAGCCTCTAGTTCGTAGCCATCACGCGTCATATAACCGATCGTGGTAACACGTGGAGCCGGGCCTAAACCAAGCACAGAACTCGGACTTCCCGGAAGTACCTTGGCAAGGGCTGCCGCAACACGGACACTGAAACCTACCTGGTCTCGAACAACCAAAACAAAACCCAAGAGGCCCAAGACCATGCCCGTGAGAACAAAAAATCTCGATAAACCCATCGTCAAATCATCCAGCTAATAAGAAACGACGATGCAAACTGCCTTCATCTTTCGCCACTCAATCCTGTGAGGATGTTTCGCTAGGAACCAAACGTAAATTCGTCCGCTCGATCTCAGTTCGTTCACGTCGATGCCGCGTCTCATTGATCACGTCCAGCATTTCAGCTATACCACCCGCTTCAAAATAACTTGATGCATATCGAACGTACGCGACTTCATCCTGACTTACCAAACGCTCCATAACCATTCGAGCGATCAACTTTGACGAAACCTCTGATTGTCCTCCCTCCACAATCGTGTTTTCTATTTCATTGACCACCGATTCCGCCCAGGGGCTCTCAATATCACGTTTGGCGCCTGCCACCATGACAGACCTGTATAACTTTCCGCGATGGAATCTTTCACGCCGACCACTAGCCTTTAGGACATGCACCTCCAGTCCCACCAATCGCTCATGTGTTTCATAAACAAATCCACACCCCCCACATTTACGATGCCGGGACGTTCCACCTGATATAGACATCGTTTTTTCAATCCGGCTGTCATCCTCTAGACATCTCGGACAGTTGAAAACACCACGACGCTCGTATGTTGTGAAGCGATGGCCGCAATCCTGACATGCACGTCGCCGCCTTACTGCATCAGCCGCTTCACGTGAATCAACAACCTGAAGGCTCGGTGATTCACAGGATGGACAACGCACTGCACATGCTCCTAGCTGGAAACTCAACAATGAACACAAGAATATATACCACATATAGTGTGGTTGCGACAGAAGATACGAGCACTCCACAACAAATCAGCTTGCCTAACAACGAAGAAGCAAACGCATCGACGAGTTGTTCAATCCCTATTCAAGCTCACGGCAGAACACAAGAAGCTCGTCGGCGCAAGACATAGGAAGATGAGCGTGCCACGATAGGCTGTGAAGACACCTCCCGACCTGTCGGTAAATGACTTCCATCTACGACCGATCACCACCACTCCGAGCAACGCGCCTTGATCACGTCGCAATAAATGTCAGTGATCTTTCTAAAAGCAGTTCTTTTTATACGCTGGCGCTCAGGCTATCCGAGGGTTCTCGATCAATGTTCAAGCAAGTGTTGGTAGGACCCAACTTCTCTCTACACCTATTCCAAGCCCCTGAAAAACGCCCGGTAAATAGCGTTCGTGACTGGCGAAACCTTGGCATACAACACCTAGCCCTTACTGTTACGGACGATGAGCTTGAAAGGGCCATCGATGTTGTCCGCCAACTGGGCGGTGAAACCGACGGCCCCATCGACGATGTCGACGGACGTTCTCTCTACTTCCGAGATCCCGACGGAAACGTAGTTGAACTGCGCAGCCAAAGACAATAAGACCGTAGTGGCTAGCTGAACATATAATTAGACCCTTAATGCTGTTGTCTCCATCAGGAGAGTGTTTGTGTACGCCGTCTTGATCGCCGGAGGTCGTGGCGAGCGCCTTAGACCTCTAACAGCAAACGTCCCCAAGCCAATGGTCCCGGTCGCCGGGAAACCCATCATGCAGCATCAGATGGAATGGTATCTCCAACAAGGAGTGGATCACTTCGTAATCTCCTGTGGTTACTTGCACGAGGTTATCGAGACCCATTTTGGCAACGGGTCTGACTTCGGGGCTCCGATCACCTACGCGATCGAACATTCGCCGCTCGGTCGTGGGGGAGGACTACGCCAAGGCATGCAGCAGGTCCCACGAGACGACGAACTCGTGCTTGCCTCGAACGCTGACATCCTTACTGAGCAAAATTTGGATTCGATGTTCGCGCAACATCGAGCCGATGAAAACATGGCGACGATCCTGCTTGCCCCATACATCAGCCAATTTGGAATTGTTGAATTGGACGGAAGAAAAGTTTCAAACTTTGCTACTAACCCGGTGCTTCCGCACTGGATCAATGGCGGAATTTACGTACTTGACCGAGCATTTGAAGACCATCTGCCCGAAATCGGTGACCACGAGGACAGCACCTTTCCAGATTTAGCAAGCGGCGGCCTTTTAGGGGCGTTCAAGTCTGAAGCTCGGTGGCGGGGCATGGATAGCGTGAAAGATCATGCGAATCTGGAAAAAGAACTTGCCGATCATCCGCTCAATTATGCAGGCAATTGAGCTTAAGCCAAACCAAGCAAACCCATGGCTCACCGAAAGCTTCGGAAACCACAAGAGCTACCGTCGCATAAACACGACCTGACCCAGGTTAGCGATACCTTTCAGTTACAGGACCTGAATGGCTCCCCTAACAATACTGGGTTTCAAGAGACTGGTTATGATCCAGCCTCTTCCGTCTACGACATGGAATACGAGGAATGCACGGGCTCAGAACTTGAATTTTGGGTGAACGAAAGCAAGACATTCGGATCTAGACTTCTTGAGTTTGCCGTTGGAACCGGGCGTATCGCTATTCCTCTTGCCCGTCATGGCTTCCAAGTGGTCGGCGTCGACTCATCCCAACGCATGCTTGATCAAGCCCACAGCAAGAAGTCGCTGTTACCGTCTCCAGTTCAGCGGCGTCTGAAGTTCAAACACGGCCACATGGAACAGTGCCGGGTTGACCTAGTTTTCGATTTAGCGTTCGTTGGGTTCAACTCATACCTTCTGCTGCCAGACAAAGAGTCAAGAATAGCCACATTACGCAACGCGTCATGCCATGTAAGACCAGGAGGTGCAGTTGCTGTCGACGTGTTCGCAGCCGTCCCGCTCGATGCCGAACCTGATCACGAAGAAGTCGAATTTCTCGAACGTGACCCGACGACCGGTCTGCGCGTCACCCGCGAGCGTTTTTACTCTCATAACAGCGGCCTCAATCGTGGACAAAGCACATTGGTGTATCGGTTTTACGAAAACCAAGTGATGGTTTGTGAACGCCGTCTGGGATACAGCCTGGCCCTCGTCTCACGTGACGACGTCGTTTCAGAATTTACGGACGCGGGACTAGAAATCGACGGTATCTATGGATCATACGAGCGAGAACCGTGGACACCCGGTTCACCAATCCTTATTGTGGTCGGTAGAAATACCTCCGTTGACACATAGGCGCAACTCCGCTGAAAATTGATTAGGCCTAACTCCTGCAGCAATGCTTTCTGGATAAAAATTACATGACGAAAGATTCCCCTAAACACATACGAGTTTCAGAATTCCGATTCGAAATTCCAAGACGTTCGGGCGAAGGAAGTTTCACCATCCCGCGTCACCAAATTGGCTGGGCAGAGCACTTCGTCGATGAATCTACTGGAGAGAAATACGAATTGGCGTACGTACTGGAACAACTTGAAGCGCAAGGCTGGGACGTCCATGACCTCCTAAAAGGCAAAGGAGAGTTTCGAGAGACCGTTGATCGACTTCCATTGCCGTATGGTGGCCAATTTCGTCCAGGTGATCCCACGACACGCGACGCTTGAAACCCTAGCCAGCTAGAACACTAGCTGCCCCAATAACGTTAGACTCCGCTCCCGACTTAGCAGTCCTTAAGGCTTTTCCATTGATTAGACTCGGCGTGATCGGCGCTGGCAACATTTCCGCAGGCCATGTCAGACGCTTCCTGTCCATGCCCGCCATTGAGATAGTTGGTTTGGCCGACCCATCCGAAACGGCCATCGCCGCCCTTCGATCGAAGGTAGATGGTCTATCTACCACGCAAACATATTCCCAATGGCAACAACTTCTCGAAGCTGCTAGTCCACACGCTGTTCTCGTCGCTACCCCCCACACGCTGCACCACGAACATGTGATGGGCGCGCTAGATGCCAACGCTCATGTGCTCTGTGAAAAACCGTTGGCGCATTCCCCAGAACTCGCAAGTGAGATTGCAGAACATGCCGCAAAGCAAGCCAAACACGTGGTGGTTAGC
>PVBE012541248.1_pt1 | contig 47408 bp, 44 predicted proteins | sample 1631181 | NCBI WGS metagenome assembly PVBE01 (sample SAMN08397723, study PRJNA350692) | Marine metagenome, whole genome shotgun sequencing project. | isolation source: water | place: Pacific Ocean | collected 2012-04
CCATATTAAAAAGGTCAGAATGCGCCAAAATCTCTTAATTAAACCTGGACCACTTTTCGGGGGTCACGCCATTCAGCACCGGAAAAAAGCCAGCTTGGGACGCCCACAACGACTCAAGCTCTGGTCGCCAAGCTAAACGAGCTTGCACCGTCAAATAAAAAACACAAAGCGCTTCTCGACCAAATTTCTGCGTATCCAAACACATCCGTTTTTTCGCGCGTTCGGAAAATTTGTGAACCAGCGTTTCCGCAGTTCATGTACTTTTCAAACTATGATCGAATGAGTGCGGTTGTTCACCTTCCCACCCTTAAGCAGAAGGCGGACGATCAAACACTTTTCACAAACAGCGATGTCCGAGATATCCGTCTGTTTTGGGAGTTCCTCGAATACTCCGGTGTATCGCTCGATGAGATTCTTGGTGCAACGACCTTTGAGAGTTTCAATGCTCGCTTACAAGCCGCGTCGAACGTTCTGACGGACGAGATCCTTGAGTACTGGACACAAAACCAGGATATCGAGGTGCGGGTCAATGTCACCGAAGGAAAATCAGATGATCCGCCACCTTTCAATTCTGGAGCTGTGGGACGAGCGCGCATATACAATATGCTGCATAAAGCCGACACATCGTTCTCTGAACGTAGCGCAGGGTTCACATGGTTTTTTTCGTTTTTGATCAAGTTTGATCGCGTAAAAAAAGAAGCCGATGGACCAATTTTCCTACTTTTAGACGAGCCTGGATTGACGTTGCATGGCACAGCCCAGGGTGATCTCCTGCGGTTCTTTTCTGAGAAGCTCTCACCGCATCATCAGATTATGTACTCTACCCATTCACCGTTCATGGTGCCGCACGAGAACCTTGCGACTTCGCGAATAGTCGAGGACTTAGTGAAGATCGACGACCGCAGTCGCCGCATCCCAACGGGAACAAAGGTTCGTGAGGATGTTCTAAGCGTCGATCGTGACTCCGTTTTTCCGCTGCAAGGAGCGCTCGGATATGCCATCACCCAGACGCTCTTCATCGGAAAGCACACCATCCTTGTCGAAGGTCCGTCAGATATCCTTTACATGAAGGCTCTTTCTGCTGAGCTTCTGCGACGCGGGCGAACCGGGCTTGATCCCCAGTGGGTTATTTGCCCATCTGGAGGCTTGGACAAAATTCAAGCATTTGTATCGCTTTTTGCTGGCAACGACCTTGACGTCATTGCGCTTTCGGATTTTTCCAGGAAGGATCGTAATAAGTTAGAGGCCTTGCGCCGTAGCCAAGTCCTAAAATCTGGTGGGTTGCTGACGATTGCGGATTTCGTGGACCAGGATGAAGCAGATATCGAAGACCTGATCGACCCAGCGCTTTTCTGCACGATCGTGAACACGGCTTACGAACTGCCTGAAGATCATGCCCTTGACACCACAAAACTATCAGCGGCGAATGAAAACACCGAACGCCAAGTGAAAAAGGCCGAGGCCTTTTTTAATGTCCTGCCAAATAAAAGGCCCGTATTCGATCACTTCCTACCAGCCTCCTGGTTGATATCAAACCCGAGCACGCTTAACGGTGAAAAGACAGCAGTCACAAGCACTTTAGATCGAGCGGAGAAGCTTTTCGAGGCGCTCAACAGCCTGAAAGGCGATATAGATTAACTCTCATGGCGCGAGTGTGGTATCCCGTTACGGTCGTTAGGGTTACGGTGGGTTACGGTGACAGTTTATTTTTCTTCCCACCAGACCCCTTCGCTTGCGGCCCTCTTTTACCAGGGCGAACGGTGCGTCCAAGCCTTTGCTCGATCTCTTCCCGCCATTCAGACGTTCCAATGGGACGGCCAATGGTTTCCGCTTTGCGGATTTCTTGGATCATGCCTTCATCTTCGCTACCGTTAAGTAAGGCCGTAAAATCAGGGTAACGCTCAAGCACCGGCGCGACGGTGACCAAAGGGTTGTCTTTTCCCGCTAAACTGTCCAACAATGCGAGACCACCTCACTCCTAAAAAAGATGCTGGCCGCCGGTGACCCAGACCTCGTTACCGGTGACGTAGCCGGCATCCTCGGAACAGAGATAGAAGATGGTGTTCGCCACGTCCTCGGGTTGGCCCATGCGGTCGAGGGGGATGCGCGGAATCAGCGCCTCGTATTCGGGTTGAATCATGGCGGTTTCAATCTCGCCGGGGGCAACGGCGTTGACGCGCACGTCGAGCGACGCGAATTCGTTGGCCATTTCCCGAGTCAGCGCCGACAAGGCCGCCTTGGAGATCGAATAAGCCGATCCGGCGAAAGGATGAATCGAATGGCCGGCAATGGAGGTGATGTTGACGATGGCGCCTTTGCCCCTGCGCAGGGCCGCGGCAAAGCCCCGGGATAATTTCAGGGCGGCGAAGAAATTCAATTCGAAGACATCCCGCCAAGCTTCGAGATCGCCGTTGAGACAGCCCAGACGTTCCTGGAACGGCGCTTTCGGCGACATCCCGGCGTTGTTGACGAGCCCATGCAAGGGCTGTTCGGCAAGGGCCTCGTTTACCGTTTCGACAAAATTTTCGAGGCTGTTGGCGTCGGCAAGGTCGGTGGGAACATGAAGGGTCCAGTTGGGGTCGCGCTTGCATTCGGGCGGCATGTCCTGGCGCGAACAGGTGATGACACGCCAGCCCCTTTCCAGGAAGCAGAGGGCGGTGGCGTGACCGATGCCACGGCTGGCGCCGGTGACGATGACGATTTTGCGGCCTGTTTCCATTTCCTGGACGTTAGGACATATAAAGACGCGATTCCAGTCCTCGACAGGCTGGAAAGGTGATTTCCTCGCCAATGCCGAGCAATGTGGATGGTGAGCCCGACCATCCTCGCCGCCGCCGCGGGTTTCTTGGTATCTTCTTGGTATAATACCGTTTCATGTGCGGCCGATACGAAATCGACGTCCAGCCGGAAAAATTGGTCGGCCGGTTCAAGCTTTCCGGCTCGCCGCCGGAATCGCGCGGATGCCAAATCCGCCCCGGCAACCGGGCCTTGGTCATTAATGCCGACAGACAACCGCTGCTCCGGAGCTGGGGGCTGCGTGTCTCTTGGAACAACCAACCCTTGATCAACGCCCGCGCCGAAACCCTGGCCGGCAAAAAGAGTTTCCGGCCCTGGCTCGAAAACCGTTGCCTGGTCCCGGCCTCGGCCTATTTTGAATGGCGGAAGGAAGGCAAGGCCAAGCTCAAGAACCGCATCGGCCGCAAGGACGGCGAACCGATCGCCTTCGCCGGGCTCATGGACCGGGAAAATTTCACCATTATCACTTGCCGGCCCGTTCCGGCCATCGCCCGAATTCACAACCGCATGCCGGTGATCCTCAAGCCGCAAGCCGAGGGTATGTGGCTGGACGGAACGCTTGCTTTCGGCGAAGCGGCGGCGTTCCTCGTTCCCTTTGACGACTCCCCCCTCAAGGCGGAGGAAGAGGTTGCCACGGGATATCAACCGGACCTGTTTCGCCAAACCCGGCCTTAAGCGCCGTTCAGTGTGCCATCAGCAACGGCAATTCCGCCGTCTCCAAGACATGCCGGGTGACGCCGCCGAGGATCAACTGGCGCATGCGCGAGTGGTGATACCCGCCCATAACCAACAGGTCGGCGCCAGAGTTCGAAGCTTCCCCGAGCAACGCTTCCGGCACCAACTGGCGCTCGGGAGAAAAAGCCCGAATCTCGGCGGCAACGCCGTGCCAAGCCAGATAAGCGGCCAGCTCGTCGGCAGTCGAAAGCGGGGTATTGTCGGTTTCGGCGGTCAGGATAATCACCGCCTCGGAACGGGTCAGAAAGGGGATGGCGTTGGCGACGGCACGAGAGGCCTCGGCGCTGCCGTTCCAGGCAATGGCAATCTTTCGCCCCAGGGAAGAAGGCGCCAGCGGAGGCGCCACCATGACCCGACGGCCGGTTTCGAAAAGCGCGGCGTGCAAGATCATCCTGACGGAAGGTTCCGCCTCGGGCGTCGGCCGTCCGACGACGATCAAGTCAGCCAGACGCCCGCGCCGGATTATGGTCTCGTAATAGTGCCCCGTTTCCTCGATCCAGGCCGCCGAAACTTCCTCCTGTCCGCCAGGACCATCCCTCGAAGGGATGCCGTAACGGGAGCAAAGATCATCGAAAATACCGTGCGCCTTGGCGGCGCGGTCCGCCGATTCCTTGCTCTGCTGAGCAGCCATTTTCTTGATCGTGGCCTCCGACATGACCATGAACAGCTCGGGATCGACGTGTAAACTAAGGACCTGAATATGGGCCCCCACATCACGGCCGACCGCAAAAGCGGTTTGCAAGGCCGATTTCGACGCATTGCCGCCGTCGAATAGCACTAATATCGTTCTGATCGACATTCACGGCCCCGTTTGCCCGAGACGTCAATTCCCAGAATAACCAGAATAACAGGAAGTCTCGGTCCCCGGAATAGAAGGTCATCATAGGGATTGGGAACCAAGGACCGCTCAAGGAGCGAGCAAGCGAAGTCCTTGCGATAAGGTATCCTCTCTCGGACCCGAGCTGTCGATCCTGGGCCAAGTCAGGGGCCCTAAATCATAGGCGAGTTGTTGGCGGACCACTTCGGCGGTCGCGTCGGAAACGTTTTGGCGGCGGTCGCGGATGCGTTGTTCCATGATTTCTCGCGGCGCCTCCAACCAAATACCTTGAAAAGGAACCCGCGCCTCGGCCGCCACCGCCTCGATGGCTTGGCGCTGCTCGAGCTTGGCGAAGACGGCGTCGGCGACGACCGAATAGCCAGCATCCAAGGCCGTCCGCGCCTCTTCATAAAGTTCCCGGTAGGTGCGTTCGGTCATCTCCTCCGAATAGCCTTCCGCCCCCAAGCGGGCCAGCAAAGGGACACCGGCCAGACGTTTGCGCAAGACATCGCTGCGCGCCAGCCGAGCCCCCGGCGGCGCTCCCATGCAGGGGGCCAGTTCCCGGCCCAGGCGGGACTTGCCGCTGCCCGACAGGCCGCCGACAGCGACGACACGGGCCGGCGGCGGCGAAATGTAGGCCAAGGCCATGCTCAGGTAGGATCGGGCCTCCTGGCGCCTCCCTTCGCCATCGCCGCCGTCATCGAGAGTCGCCGTCATGGCGGCGTTGACGTGGGAGCGGATGGCGGCCCGAATCGCCAGGAACAAAGGCATCGCCTTGAGACCGCCGGTATCCGCGGTAATATCCAGATAACGGTTGAGGACAATGTTGGCGAGGCGCCTCAAATCCCTATGGTCCAGATCCATCAGCAGGAACGCCAGGTCATAAAGCACATCGATATTGGACAGCGTCTCATTGAACTCAATGGCGTCGAACAGGGTCGGCTCGCCGCCGTACATGCAAATGTTGCGAAGGTGCAGGTCGCCGTGACAATGCCTGACGAATCCCGCCGCCCGCCGGGCCTCTAGAAACCGGGCCATGTCGTCGAGAAGACGGCGGCATTCGCCGTTCAGCCGGTCAACTTCGGCGGGATCAAGCCCGCCTTCGGCGAATTCGTCGAAAGTCTCGGCGTTGCCGTCAATGATGGCGGCCATGCCGGACCGCCCGCCGTGATCGGCACGCTTTGCCGCCATCCCGTGCAACCGGGCGATAGCCTCGGCCAGGTTCTCCATGTCGTGGCGGTCGAGTTCGCCGCGCCGGGCCAAATGATCGAACAGTGTATCCTCGTCGAAACGCGCCATTTCCACCAGCCAGTCAACCGGCTCGCCATCCCCTTGCAAGTGCAAGGAGCCGTCACTGGCCCGTTTGATGGCGACGATTCCACGGTATAGGCCAGGCGCGGTGCGCCGGTTGATGGCGACCTCGGCCTCGCAGGCGGCACGGCGCCGGTCGGCGGTGGAAAAATCCAAATAGGGGAACTTAACCGCCCGCTTGAGTTTGAAGACCCTATCGTTGGTCAGGAAAATAATGGAAATATGAGTCTCAATGCGCGCCACATCATCGCCGCCGATGCCGAAAGCCCGGGCGCCGGACAGAAACTTTATGACTTCGCTTTGATCCTCGACGATCACCGTGAACGGGGCTTCATTGCCATGCGCTCCCCTCCCAAACCGTTCCTCCCATGTTTAGAGCCTATCCAAATAACTGGAGGCGGTTGTGACGTCTCTCCTTGATCCGTGGCTAGGAGGATGGTGCGCCGTGATGCTGGCGCATCACAAGCAGCATCCGACGCCGGCCACGGGGCAAGGAGAGACGCCCGAAGGGTGGACCAAATCAGGCCTCCGCGGCGTTGCCGCTTCTTGCCGATGCGCCGGCATCGCCGGCGAAGCGGCGCCTTGCGGCCTTCCTGATTTGGTCTCATCACAACCGCCTCCAGTTATTCGGATAGGCTCTTAATGGTTTCCGGAAAGTCAGCGCGTGCCACAGACCGGACTTTCGGCTGAACGGGCATGGCGCCGGGATCATTTGAAGATGGTCCGTTTTTCCGCGACGCCTTCCGGATCCTCATGGACCAGCACCTCGGCTCCGGGAAAGGCGCGCTCGACCGCGAGCATAACGTCCTCGGCGATCTCATGCGCCTCGAAAAGAGTCAAATGCCCGTCCATCTCCAAGTGCAGTTGAATGAACACGCTCTGCCCCGACGAACGGGTGCGCATGTCGTGCAGGCCGCGGACGCCGGGATTGGCCAGCGCGATTTCCTTGATGCGCCGACGGTCTTTGTCGGGCAGTTCGCGGTCCAAGATCAAATGAAAAGCCCCATGCCCGATCCGCCAGGCACCCCAGAGGATGTAGGCGGCAATGCCGGTGGCGAACAAGGGGTCGGCATACCTCCATCCCAGATTGGCGTTCAGAAAAAGGCAAAGAATGACGCTGCCGTTGATCATGATATCGGTCTGGTAGTGCAGGGAATCGGCGCGGATGGCGACCGAGCCCGTCCGCCGCACCACGTATTTCTGGAACAGCACCAGGACCAGGGTGAGGAGGATGGCAAATACCATCACGGCGTAGCCGATGGCGGTATTTTCAATGTCCCTGGGGCGGAAAAGCCATTCCCCCGCCTCGAACAGCAGGAAAGCCGCCGAACCGAAAATGAAGGCGGCCTGCGCCAGCCCCGCCAGGGGCTCGGCCTTGCCGTGGCCGAACCGATGGTACCGGTCGGCCGGTTGCAAGGCACGGCGAATCGCCAGCAGATTGATCAGCGACGCCCCTGCGTCGAGGAAGGAATCGATCAGTGTCGACAGCAAACTGAGGGAATCGGTGGCCAGCCAAGCGCTAAACTTACACACAATGAGAACCAACGCCACCGAAACCGAGGCGAAGGTCGCGTGCGTCATCAACCGTCCGCATGCCTCCGCCGACAGGGAAGGTTCGGTTTCCGCCGGTGCCGTTGCGTCAGACATTAGTGCAAATCCCGAGCCGATGGGCTCATCGGCGACGACGCATTTGCATTTGAAACAAACACATAGAGCATTTCAGGTGAACGCATGTGAACCAGAAATGCTCTAAGGGTACAAACGTTCGATCAGCCAACCGCCTTCATGGCGATGATAAACCATCCGGTCGTGCAAACGAAACGGCCGTTCCCGCCAGAATTCGATCTGCTCGGGCAGCAACCGGAACCCCGACCAGAAGTCAGGACGGGGCACGGAACCGACATGAAACCGGGCGGTAAATTCGGCAACCCGTTTTTCCAACTCGAACCTGCCCGCCAGGGGGCGCGACTGTTGGGACGCCCAAGCCCCGATCCGGCTCATCCTGGGGCGGCTGGCGAAATAGGCGTCGGCTTCCGCTTCATCGACGGGCTTCACCGTCCCTTCAACGAGAACCTGACGATGCAGGGTCTTCCAGTGAAAGCACAACGCCGCCCTTGAATTGGCGTTCAGTTCGGTGGCTTTCCGGCTAGCCAGGTTGGTATAGAAAGCGAAACCGCGCTCGTCCACCTCCTTGAGCAGAACCATGCGCGCCGACGGCACCCCTTCGGGCGTTGCCGTGGCCAGCGTCATGGCGTTGGGATCGTTGGGTTCGGACTTTTCGGCGGCGGTCAGCCAGACTCGAAATAATGCGATCGGATCCTTGCTCATGGTAGCAATCATGTCGTCTTCGCGGTATAATGGGTTATATAAGTCAACGCACCACCGTGAAATCATCTTGGAGCCACGAACGGACGTTTTCACATCACCGGCGCCACGGGCGGCGGCCGTTTTTGGAAATCCTCGGGTTCAAGGAAGGTTCGTCACTTCCATTTGTCAAGAAACCGCTGACCGGAGGCCGGCAAATCATGAACAGCAAACGTATCACATTGACACTTGCGGCCGTTCTTTTCTTTGCTGCTTGCGCCGACGCGCAAGAAAGACCGAAACAGTCCATTGGTACCCTGCTTGGCGCCGGTGTCGGCGCCCTCGCCGGCTCGCAAATCGGCAAGGGCGATGGAAGGCTTGCGGCGGTGGCTGTCGGCACCCTGGCCGGTGCCTGGGCCGGCGGTGAAATCGGCAAATCCCTGGACAGGGCTGATCGTTTATACGCCCAGCGGACCGCCCAGAACAGTTTGGAACACAATAAGATAGGCCAGACTTCGACATGGCAAAATCCGGACAGTGGCCATTCGGGAACTTACACGCCGACCCGCACTTACGAAACGGTCAATGGACAGAATTGCCGTGAGTACGAGACGACCATTAACGTCGGCGGGCGCATGGAAAAGGCTTTCGGACGCGCTTGCCGGCAGTCCGATGGCACCTGGAAAATCGTCCGCTGACGTCGGCGCCCTCGGGTAGCGACGGGGATGGGGGTTTGGGGATTGAGGCGCGGCCGGCCACGTTACCCTTCAACGCCGGCGCCGGCGTGATCAACAAAGCTTCCCGCAAGGTGAATTCTTCCCCGTAGGCCAGGGCCGTCAGCGAAACGCCACTCGAAAAACCGGCCAACCCGGCGGAAAGCCCTGGTTGAATTATGATGGGCTCTTTCTTTCGCGTTTCCCGCGGGTGATGGGTCCGCCGTCAACACATTTGGCCAATGACGATCGGTGGAATAGAAAATATCGGTTGAAAATATGTTCCTAGGCTTTTGCCATTACGGGTTTTTTGTGTAGGATGCCGCCAACTTATCAATGAACGCTTTGGCTTGGCCCATTGAGTAACAAATCCATGACACCTCCAGGATCGCTGTTGGCCGGCAAAAAGGGATTGATCACGGGCGTCGCCAACGAACGCTCCATTGCTTGGGGAATCGCCAAGGCTGCCTACGCCCAGGGTGCCCAACTGGCCTTTACTCACCAGGGCGGTTCCCTTGAGAAACGTGTCGCCCCGCTGGCCGAACAACTTGGCTCCGACATCGTTCTGCATTGTGACGTCACCGACGCATCAAGCATCGATTCCGTATTCGAAACCATTGCCACAAGCTGGGGCAAGCTGGACTTCCTGGTCCACGCCATCGCTTATTCGGACAAGGAGGAGTTGAAAGGCAAGTACATCAACACCACGTCCGCCAATTTCCTCAAGACCCTGAACATCAGTTGCTATTCTTTCACCGCGCTTTGCCAACGCGCCGCTTCCTTGATGCCGGATGGCGGCAGCCTGATCACACTGACTTACGCCGGCTCGCAGAAGGTGACGCCTCACTACAACGTCATGGGTGTCGCCAAGGCGGCGTTGGAAGCCAGCGTGCGCTACTTGGCCGAGGACCTGGGGGCACGCAATATTCGGGTCAACGCCCTTTCCGCCGGGCCGATGAAGACCCTGGCGTCCTCGGGCATTGGCGATTTCCGTTACATCCTCAAATGGAACGAGCTCAACTCGCCGCTTCGCCGCAATGTTTCCCTGGGCGACATCGGCGGCGCCGGAGTTTATCTATTGAGCGATCTATCGTCCGGGGTCACCGGCGAGACCCACTACGTCGACTGCGGCTATCATGTCGTCGGCATGAAAGCGGTGGACGCGCCCGATATTTCCACGGTCTAAAAGCATGTCCATGTTGAAAAGAGTCGGGAGCGGGCCGGTGCCGACTAAACTTGAAATGCTCTAAGCATATCCGGTTAAAGAAAACCGACGCCCATGTCTGGTAATACCTTCGGAACCCTTTTTCGCGTCACCTCCTTTGGGGAAAGCCACGGCTCCGCCATCGGTTGCGTTGTCGACGGCATACCGCCAAGGATTCCGCTCATCGAGGATGACATTCAGGCCCATTTGGATCGTCGCCGGCCCGGACAGTCACGGCATACCAGTCAGCGGCGCGAACCCGACCGGGTGCAAATCCTGTCCGGCGTTTTCGAAAACAGGACCACCGGCGCACCCGTCGCTCTGTTGATCGCCAACGAGGACGCCCGGCCGAAGGATTACGACGACATCAAGGATTTGTTCCGCCCCGGCCACGCCGATTACACCTATTTCCAGAAGTACGGCATCCGCGACCACCGCGGCGGCGGCCGCGCCAGCGCCCGCGAGACCGCCGTTCGCGTCGCCGCCGGCGCCATCGCCCGCAAGGTCCTAGGCGGCGGGATCAAGATTCGCGGTGCCCTGGTCCAGATGGGACCGCACCGGATCGACCGCCAATGCTGGGACTGGAACGAGATCGGCAACAATCCCTTTTGGTGCCCTGACGCGCAAGCCGCCAAGGACTGGGAAATTTTCCTTGACCGTATTCGCAAGGAAGGTTCCTCGACGGGGGCGGTGATCGAATTGCTGGCCACCGGCGTTCCGGCGGGTTTGGGGGCGCCGGTTTTCGACAGGCTCGACGCCGACATCGCCAAAGCCCTGATGAGCATCCCCGCCGTCAAGGGAGTGGAAATCGGCGCCGGATTCCGGGCGGCGGAATTTTCGGGTCCGGAAAACGCCGACGAAATGCGAATCGACGGGAATGGGTCGGCGGTGTTCCTTTCCAACAACGCCGGTGGCGTGCTCGGCGGTATTTCCAGCGGACAGGAGCTGGTCGTCCGTTTCGCCGTCAAACCGACCAGCTCCGTCGCCCAGCCGCGGATGACCGTCAGTATCCAGGGAGAAGAGGCCGAGATATCCACAAAAGGCCGCCATGATCCTTGTGTCGGCATCCGCGCCGTCCCCATTGGCGAGGCGATGATGGCTTGCACCCTTGCCGACCACATGTTGCGTCACAAAGGCCAGTGCTCCGACTGACCGGCGGTCCGGAAAAACTCGGCGCGCCGTCCGCTTAATGGACTTTCGCCTTGTCCTTTTCCTCTTCCATTTCGTCAATGAGGGAGGGAGCTAATCCATTGGGATCTTTCTCGACCCAATCGGCGACCTGGTCGCATGTCTCGGCGTTGGTTTTCAATTCCGCGCTGATCGACGGATTGGTTTCGCTCATGGAGCGAAAAAAATCAGCGGCGCCGCGAAGCAGCTTGGCGGCCATCCATGCATGGCTCGGCATTCTTGTCCCCTCGTTGTCCAACCGAAACCCAGCATAACAAACAGGTGAAGACTCTGAAAACGGACATTATTAAACATATTTATAGTGTGCAAAATTTTATTTGACATAAAAATTTGTTGGTATAAATTTCAGGCATTCACTCGCACCATTCTCTTGACATGTGCCGGAGTCGGCGCGAGCACTGGGCCGGACGGCAAGAATCAGAGCCATGACCAAATCAGCGGCGAAAGAAGAATAAAGTGAATAAGGACATTATCGAAGCCGACGCCTTGACGGTCAAAAGCTGGCTTGACAAGGGCATGGCGATGCTTGTCGACGTCCGCGAAACCTCCGAATACGAGCAAGAGCATATTCGCGGTTCGATGCTGGTCCCGTTGTCGGTATTCGATCCCGATCTGTTTCCGCGAATCACCGGCAAGAAGCTGATCATCCATTGCGCCGTCGGCAAACGCTCCGCCGCCGCCATCGAGCAGTTGCTGAAGGCCGGATATGAACCGCCGGCGATCAACCTCGAGGGCGGCATAAAGGCATGGAAGGATGCCGGTTTGACGACGGAAATCCAGGATATTCCCTCGCCTCGACCGCATGAACTCCCTTACCTCGCGGATGACATCGCCGTCAACGCCGCCGAAGCGGTGGTCACCGACGTGCCCACCTTCCACCCCGGCCAAGTGCTCAAGGAGGAATACCTCAAGCCCTTGCGTCTCAGCCAAAGCCAGGTCGCCGGTGACATCGGCGTGCCGCCCCGCCGCTTCGGCGAGATCGTCCGCGGCGCCCGCTCCGTTGATGCCGAAAGCGCTTTCCGCCTGGCCCGCTATTTCAGCACCAGCGAGGAATTCTGGCTGCGCCTGCAAATGGCTTACGATTTGGCGAAGGCGCGACGGGAATTGGGTCAACGCATCCAGCGCGAAGTCATGCCGCGGAAGACAACGGCGTAACTTCCTAGGGGCGTAACTTCCCAGTGGCCTGCTTCAATGCGGCTCGTATCGGGCCGCGATCAGGAATTCCCTGTTTCCCTTAGGCCCTTTTATGGGACTTTCGGTCACCCCCAAAACCGACCACCCCGGCTTGCCCCCGAGCCAAGCCCGGATGCGTTCGGTCACCTGCCGGTGGAGGTCCGGATCGCGGACCACGCCGCCTTTTCCGACCTTTCCCTTGCCGGCCTCGAACTGAGGCTTGATGAGAGCGATCAGCCGGGCTCCCGGGCAGGCGAGCGCCAACGGCGCCGGCAGCACCGTCTCAAGACCGATGAAGCTGGCGTCGCAGACAAGCAGGTCGACGGGCTCCGGCACCTGCTCGCGGGTGAGGTTGCGGGCGTTGGTTTTTTCGAGAAGGACGACGCGGCTGTCTTGCCGCAATTTCCAGGCCAGCTGCCCGCGGCCGACATCGACGGCATAGACCCTGGCCGCCCCTTGGCACAGCAAAACATCGGTGAAGCCGCCGGTGGAAGCCCCCACATCCAGGCAGACCAAACCTTTGGGGAGGATGGAAAAATGTTCGAGTCCATGCGCCAGCTTGACGCCGCCGCGCGACACCCAGGGATGGTCTCGGCCCTTGAGCTGGAGCGGGATATCGCCGGCGATACTTAGTCCCGGCTTGTCGAGCCGTTTGCCGCCGCTGAAGACCAGCCCGGCCATGATCAGCGCCCGCGCCCTGGTCCTGTTTTCGGCCAGGCCGCGCTCGACGAGGAGTTGGTCGAGGCGAATTATTTTCGGTTGTGTCGTTCGTATCATGGACTTGACTATGTTATATTATTTCAATGAAAGCATCGCCAAACACCGTACTTTCAGAATATCGCGCACGTCTCGAAGAGATTTACGGGGAGCGTCTGGTGCGTCTCGTACTCTTTGGCTCCCAGGCCCGTGGCGACGCCAACCCCGATTCAGACATTGATGTGATGATCGTGTTGTCCGGGCCTCTAGACGATTGGAAAGAGGTCCAGCGTACCAGCATGGCAACCAGCGAAGTGTCGCTGAAATACGATACGGTCATCTCAAGGACATTCGCGACGCCCGATCAGGCTGATAAGGATTCCGGACCTTTCTACGAGCAAGTGCGTCACGAGGGCGTGCTCGTATGAACAAAGAGCAAAACCAATTACTGTCCAAGGCGGAAGAAAATATTGAAGTCGCGAATCTATTGTTTGATAAAAAATTCCCGGAAATCAGCGTCTCGCGCGCCTACTATGCCATGTTCTATCTGGCCACCGCGATGCTGATCGAGAAAGGCTTGCGTTTCAGCAGGCACAGCGCAATCGCCGCCGCATTCGGCCGGGAGATCACCAAACAGGGTCTGTTGCCTGTGGATCTGCACGGCTGGCTGCTCGATGCCGCCAACGCTCGAAACGCAAGTGATTACCGGATTGACCGGGCGGTATCCCTAAAAGAGGCCGCCGAGCACATCGAGCGCGCCGAACGATTTCTGGAGGAAGTCAGGAGGGTTCTCGAAAAAGAGCCGGAGAACAACAAATGAAGGAAGCCATCAATGAGCATGTGTGGGGTATGGCGAGGGGAGCAAAAGCAGTGGCCATGCGCAAACGGAAAATAATCCGCGAGGATTCAATGCCCAGCCTTTTGATTCACGCCGAAGCCAATGTCCGGCAAGGCATGGATGGTCGCTGATATATTCGTAACCATCCTCCTCAAGTCCCCGCATCGCTTGGTCAGCGAAATTTTCGAATTCCATAATCATGTCGTCGTGCTAATTGAAGCCGACCTCTTCGTCGCTAACGCCAGCGCCGGCGTGACCACTTCGTCCTCGCGGCCGTGCGCCGCCAGCGCCACCGCCACGATGTGCGGCGCGGTCAGGCCGGCGGCGGCGTACTGAACTTCCGGCTTGCCGTGATGGATGACGCGATCGGGCAAAGTCATCGGCCGGAACTTCAAACCGTTGTCGAGAAGCCCCTCGGTGGCGAGGAACCGCATAACCTGAGCCGAGAAGCCGCCGGAAGCCCCTTCCTCGATGGTGATCAATAGCTCGTGCTCCCGAGCCAAGCGGCGAACCAAGTCTTCATCGAAGGGCTTGGCGAAGCGGGCGTCGGCGACGGTCGTCGGGAAGCCCTTGGCGGTCAGCTCGTCGGCCGCTTTCAGCGCTTCTTGGAGACGCCCGCCGAGGCTGAGGATGGCGGCCGCCGTCCCCTCGCGGAGGACCCGGCCCTTGCCGATTTGTAAAACCTCGCCGCGAGCCGGCATTTCGACGCCGACACCATCGCCGCGCGGATAGCGGAGCGCGCTGGGCCCGTCATCGATGGCCGCCGCCGTCGCCAACATGTGCATCAGTTCCGCTTCGTCCGACGGCGCCATGACCACGATCCCCGGCAAGCAACAAAGATAGACCAGATCGTAAACGCCGGCATGGGTGGCGCCGTCGTCGCCGACCAGGCCGGCGCGGTCAAGAATGAAACGAACGGGCAGGTTTTGCAAAACCACGTCGTGGGCCACCTGATCGTATCCCCGCTGCAAAAAAGTGGAATAGATGGCGACGAAAGGCTTGAACCCCTCGCAAGCCAAGCCGGCGGAGAACGTCACCGCATGCTGCTCGGCGATGCCGACGTCGAAGCAGCGGTCCGGATACTTCTCGGCGAACTTATCCAGCCCCGTTCCCGCCGGCATGGCGGCGGTCACCGCGACGATGCGTTCGTCCTCGTCGGCCTCCTGTAACAAAGCCTCGGCGAAAACCTTGGTATAGGTCGGAGCGGTACTTTCGGACTTGGCCCGTTCGCCGGTGACCAGATCGAATTTGCCGACTCCGTGGAATTTGTCCTCGGCCTCCTCGGCCGGCGCGTAACCGTTACCTTTCCGGGTCACCACGTGCAGCAAGATCGGTCCCGGTTCCTTATCGTCGCGGATGTTCTTCAATACCGGCAGCAGATGATTGAGGTTGTGGCCGTCGATGGGGCCAACGTAAAAGAAGCCCAATTCCTCGAACAACGTCCCGCCGGTGACCATGCCGCGGGCGTATTCCTCCGCCTTGCGCGCCGCTTCCTCCAGTCCGCGGGGAAATTTTTTCGACATTTCCTTGGCGAAATGACGGATGGAGCGATAGGACTTGGATGAAATCAGCCGTGAAAGATAGGCACTCAAGGCACCGACCGGCGGCGCGATGGACATATCGTTGTCATTGAGAACGACGATCAGTCTGGCGTCCATGGGACCAGCGTTGTTCATGGCTTCGAAGGCCATGCCGGCGCTCATCGAACCATCGCCGATGACGGCGATGACGTGGTTGTTCCGCCCAGCCAAATCGCGCCCCACCGCCATGCCAAGGGCGGCCGATATGGAAGTCGAGCTGTGGCCGGCGCCAAAAGGATCGTAGACGCTTTCGGAGCGCTTGGTGAAGCCGGAAAGACCACCGGCCTGGCGCAAGGTGCTCATCCGTTGCCGCCGGCCGGTCAAAATCTTGTGGGGATAGGCTTGATGGCCAACATCCCAGATCAGCCGGTCATCAGGAGTGTTGAACACATGGTGAAGCGCCAGGGTCAACTCGACAACGCCCAGGGAAGCTCCCAGGTGACCGCCGGTAAAAGAAACAATCCGCACCGTTTCCTGGCGCAACTCATCGGCCAGTTGAGAAAGCTCTTGCAACGAAAATCCACGGATGTCGATGGGTTCGGCGACCTTGTCGAGAACCGATGTATTTATCCTATCAGTCAATTCCGTTTCCTTAAATAAAAAAACGAGTTTTACCCTATCAGGACCGGCGTTCCACAACAAATTGCGCCAAGTTTCTCAAAGGGTCGGCTTTTTCCTCGAATATTTCAAGGTGTCGCGCCGCCTGCTCGGCGAGCATTTCGGCTCGTTCGCGGGCATGTTCGATGCCTAAAAGGGAAACGAAGGTGGCCTTGCCGGCGGCTTTGTCCTTGCCCGTCTTCTTGCCGACATCGGTTTCGTTGCCTTCGACGTCTAGAAGGTCATCGACGATCTGAAAGGCAAGGCCCAAGTCGTGGGCATAGGCGCGAAGCGCATGGCGGACGGCCTCGGGCGCCTTGCCCAAAATGGCCCCCGCTTCGCAGGAAACGGCGATCAGTTCCCCTGTCTTCATCCGTTGCAGCCGCGTTACCTCGGGTTTGTCGAGGGTCCGTTGTTTGGACAGCAAGTCGAGTATCTGGCCTCCGACCATACCTTCTTCGCCAACGGCCCTGGCCAGTTCCTCGATCAGTTCGCAGCGGACTTTTGGATCGGGATGAGTCGCTGGATTAGCCAGAATTTCAAAAGCTTTTGTCAACAGGGCGTCGCCCGCCAGAATCGCTGTCGCCTCGTCGTATTTGATATGGCAAGTGGGCTGGCCGCGACGCAGCTCATCGTTGTCCATGGCCGGCAAGTCGTCGTGAACCAGGGAATAGCAATGCACCATCTCCACAGCCGCCGCCGTCCTCAACGCCGAGGATTCGGAGACGTTGAACAAGCCGGCGCTGGCCGTCACCAGAAACGGGCGGATCCGCTTGCCGCCGGCAAGGACGACATAGCGCATGGCCTCGGTTAAGGATTTCTCGGGGGTTTCGTCATCCACTACGAGAAAATGGCCGAGGACCTGCGTCACCGCTTCGGCGTTTTCGGCAAGGGCGTCACTGAAATTGCTCACTTGGCGGCCTCGCATGGATGAGGATTCGCCCGAATCATTACAAAAGTTCCTTCTTGCAAGTATTCATGAGAACCTGCCAGGACGCCACGACGCAAATGTTTGGAAAACATTTTCTTCCATTTGGATCATTTCAAGATTGGCCGGCGCCAGCCCGCTCCCCTTGAACCCGGTGTTTGGCGAAGTTGTTATAACACTCGGCGAGGGATCGAAGGCTGTTTGAACATTAATCCATACCCAATGGTTTGGCGGCAATGGAGTTTTCGGGGCCGAGAACGATTTTCTCTACCCGCGCCTTGGCCTCTTGCAGTTTGGCCTCGCAATGGTTCTTGAGATTGGCGCCGCGGAGGTAAGCCTTGATCGATTTCTCCAAGTCGTCCTTGCCTCCCTCGAGCCGACGGACAATGTCTTCCAACTCCGAGAGCGCCTCCTCGAAGCTCATTTTCGCAATGTCCGCCGGAATGGTTTTTTTGGCCAAGATCGTTCCTCCGGGCGGGGCGGGCCTTATCGAACAGCTAGACTAAGCGGCGGGAAGAGCGAGAGCAACCGGCAAATCAAGCATCCATAAACGCCCGCGCAAGGGCGGCGGCGGCGGCGGCGAGGGCCACCATGTCATATCCGCCCTCCAGTGTCGCCACCACCCTTCCCCGGCAGCATTCGGCGGCGATGTCGAGAAGATTTCGGGCCACCCAACCGTAGTCCTCCGTCACCAGCCTCACTTGCGCCAGGGGGTCGCTGGCATGGGCGTCGAAGCCCGCCGAAATCAACAGCAGTTCCGGTGAGAAATCCCTAAGGGCCGGGAAAACGCGCTCTTCGTAGCCTTTGCGGAATTCGGCCGAGCCGGCGCCCGGGGCGAGTTGAACGTTGACCATGTTGCCGATACGGCCCCGGTCGGTGCTGGCGCCGGTACCGGGGAAACAAGGCGATTGATGGCTGGAGGCGTAAAAGAGACCGGCGTCGCCTTCGAAAGCGGCCTGGGTGCCGTTGCCATGATGGACGTCGAAATCGACCACGGCCACCCGTTTCAGCCCGCAAACCGCTTGCCCGTGCCGGGCGGCGATGGCGACGTTGTTGAACAGGCAGAAGCCCATGGCACGGTCGGCTTCGGCGTGGTGGCCCGGCGGGCGCACGGCGCAAAAGGCGTTATCGGCCTCGCCGCCAATGACGGCGTCGACGGCGGCCACGACCGCGCCGACGGCTCTCAGCGCCGCTTCGCCCGAGGCCGGCGAGATGGCGGTATCGGGATCGAGATGCCGCTGCCCGGATACCGGCATCTTCGCGAAGACGGCCTCGATGTAATGGCGGCGATGCACTCGTTCGATTTCGGCGATCTCGATCTTCGGCGCCTGGCGGCGTTCGAGCCGGGCGAACTCTTCCGTCTCAAAGGCGGCCAAAACCGCCCGCAGACGATCCGGGCATTCCGGATGGCCGGCGCCGGGATCGTGTAGGGCGCAATCCGGATGGCTGTAAAGCAAGGTGGTCATGTCGGCAAGCGCTCTCGTTCGAGGGTGGATTTCAGAATCTTCTCCACATCGTCCAACCGGGGAATCCAGCCCAGGGCGGTCCGGATTCGCGATGGCTTGACACCACGACCTCGGATCAGCGGAAAAATTACGGCTATTGTTTTGAAGGGGCGGGAAATACAAGGCAAGTTGTATTTCCCACCCCTATCGCGCCAAGGGAGGCGTTGACGCTCATCGGATTTCGAGGCACCCCATGTTTACGGATAGACGGTAAAGGCGCGACAGGGCGGACTGAAAAGCCGAACTCATCGTCCGGAGGCAATTTTCATCATCACCGTGGAGCCGGTATCGTCGAAAACCTTCAACCGGTCTTCAAAACCGGTATCCGTCCATTTCAATTTGAACCCCACCGGCTTGCCCGTCTGGCCAGGGCGAGAGGAGGCCTCCCGCAGGGTTATCTCCGAATTCCAGGGCCAATGCGTGGTTTGTCCCTCGGTTTCCCTGATGCCTTTCAGGCGAAGCCCCAGTGTAGCGCTGTCGCCGCCCGCTCTTACGCGGACCGTGCGAGCGGCGCCGAGGGGAAGCCAGCTCTCCCGGTTGGGAGGGAGGTTCAAGGTTACCTGCCTTCCCGCATCCTGGGAATCTGGAACCGTAACATCGACATGCCCCTCCCGGCTCGACTTGTTGCTTATCAGCAAGGCACTGGAATCGGTGGTCAGACCGGCGATCTCGACGGTCTTTCCGCCGTCCAGTTCCATGGAACCCTCGAAAATGGGGTTTGCGGCCACGGCATAACGCAGGGATTCGTTCTCCGCTATCCATGATTTTTCGAGATCGGTTCCCATGACGGCGTTCAGGAAGACGGCGCCCCGCTCACCGGCGCCATGGGTCAGAAAGTAGTAAAGCCTGAGTTCGTCGGTATACAAGATGGCATCGCCCGGCTTGGACATGGCGAGCAATTTGGCCGGTTGGGCCGTGTCGAAGGCTAGGTTGTCGGCATTACGGAGAATCTCGCTATGGCTCCTAAGGAAATTCAGACCGTTGAACGCCATGGCCGCGAAAGAGAGCGCCAGCAGCAGCGCGATGGCCGCCATGGCCCCTGTCATCCAGCCCCTCGGGGTAACCAGGAACTTGGTGCTGGCTAATTCCCGGAATTTGGCGCCCCCAGACCGGCGCATGCCGCCGGCGGCGATTTCCATAATCCTCCAGGCGACATAGCCAACGGCCCCGGTGAGGAGGAGGCCCAATGGAATCCACAAGCGGATGACCGTGATTCCCGGGTAACCTGGCATTGCGTGGCCGAATCCCAGGAACCACATGCCGGCCAGGACGGCGGTCAGCGTGAAGGCGTTGAACCGCTTTTCCTTGGGCAGGGCGATGAAACCAAGCAGGACCACGAAGGCGGCCTCGAAACGGCCGCCAAGGCTATTGACCCAGGCCTGGAGAATCTCATGGCCCGCCCTGGCGTTATCGAGAATGGCATGGGTCAGCGAGTAGTCTACCTCCATGTTCCAGAACGGCCTCATGGAAAGGGCGGGGCGGTCGAAGATGAAGCCCAGGGACGAGGCGATTGCAACCAATCCGGCGCCGGCGCCCAGCACCACCCAGTTACCGGGCGTCCATGGCCTCGGCGTCCAAACGGCCAGCAAAAGCAGGGTCGCGACCGAGTAGAGGCGCCCGATGGGGTGCATTGCCAGCATCGCGGCGATGCATCCCAGGACGAGGACGGGGTGCCGTTTCTCCAATGCCATGCCTCCCCAGAGGGCGAGGGCGATGCCGAGGACAAGGTTGCTCGGCACGATGGCGTGCATGCCCTGCCCCCGAAAAAGCGTCAGGGCAAGCAGGAACATGGCGATGCCGGCCGCGCCAGCTCCCCATATGGCATAAAGGAAATAGCCGGCGGCGATTCCCAGCAACGCCAGGCCGGCGTACTGCACATAGGCATAGGCCCGCTCCCAGGAAATGCCCGCCGAGTTAAGTGCAAGGAGGAGCGTGGAGTGCGCAAGATGGTACTGAAACAGCGTCCGGGTATATTGCCGGAAACGCGAATTCGAGACGGAGGGATCGGACGAAGGCGCCGTGGTTTGGGCCCTCAAGTCCTCAAGAGCCGGACAGCGTTGCAGGAAGCAACTGCCGAGCAGCGACGCTTTGACGATATAGCTGTAGGCGTCATCAGGTTCCACGGGGATCGGGCGGTCGAGGATGATGGTCCCCAGGAAACCCAGCCTGACGGCCACGAAAAAGGCCATGCCCAGGGCCAGGAAGGTCAGTCCGACGCGCTGCCGTGTCGCCGCCGCCTTCATGGCCCGGACTTCTCCAAAAGTGCCCCTCCTCGGTCCGTCACTTTGTAAACCGGGGGCCGGCGGAATGACCAGAAGGAATTGGCCGGAGCTTGTGTTCCGTGTAGCTTTACCGCCACGGACCTTGGCATTCAGGTTGACAACGCCCGTCGCCACGAAACCGGGTTGCCGAAAACCGGAAAACCACCGAAACGCTATGAACCCGGGAGCCCATGGGACCTTGCGACCATGCGCTTCCGCCGCACTGTACTAGTCTTCAACCTTTGGTCATCTCCCGGCGCTGGATGCCTTCGATTTACCGTCATCGAGGTTGCGGCGCATTTCCGTGTTCTCGACGAGAAAAACCTCCTTACCCGCGCAAACCCAGAAGCGGCCGGGAACCGTGGTGTGCGGTAGGACTTGGGTGATCGGCGCTGGTGGATACGCCCACATGGATATCGCTTTACCCTCGCCGCTCCACAGCCGCAAGGTACGGTCATCGCTCCACGAGAGCATCCGGCCATCGGCGAGCACCTGGACACCCTCGACGTTGTCCCCATGGCCTTCGAGGGTGGCGAGGTATTCCTCGGCGTCCGTGCCGACAGCGATGATTCGATAGTTTTTGTTGTCTCCGACAGCGGCATCGGCATGAACAAAAAGGAACTCGCCAAGGCCATGGAGTATTTCGGGCAGGTGGGCAATGCACACGTCCGCGAATTCGCGGGAACGGGCCTTGGCCTGCCTCTAGCTAAATCATTGACGGAATTTCACGGCGGGACATTTGAAATCACCAGCAAGAAAGGCAAGGGCACCGTTATCACCTTGCGGTTCCCGCCGGAAAGAACCGTTCGAGACTGATTTAGTAATTGAAACCCACTGCTGTCCGGTCAAAGAGCGCATAAATTCAACTGGTTGCTGGTTGCGAGGTTGTCTGATTTGGTCCCGCCTAAGGTCAGTGCCTGATGTAATGGCATTTTCTCGAAGAGGGTTACTCGGGAGAATCTGTAGCAAAGTGAAAAGAGTGAGGCGTCCAGGTCGAGGCGCTTCTTGACGATGGCGGCGAGGACGTAGACCGAGCCGGCAATAGATGCTGCTTGATCCACTTGAAGAATGGCTCCGGCTTCCGGCATGAGCAGGGGTGGCATTGGGAATGTATGTGCCCTGATTTCTTATAGTCAGCGTTATCGCTCCAACGCCATGATCACATGCAGGGCCAGCAAAGCGATAAAAAAATACCACAGCCCGATATGTGCCACTTCCATGGCTGTCTGAAGGTCTTGGCTCCGTTCCGCTAGTTCAGTCGCCATGGGAACGCCAAAGGCCAGAACGTCACGACCAAGAGACCAGATGACGCCGACGCCAGTCGCAGTGATCAGAAGTGGCATCAACCTCAACACGTCAGCGAGTACTTTGAACGCCTTAATCAAATCTGGGACTTGATCGGTTTCCTTCGGACCATGACTGTACAAACGCCACGCAATACGGCAAGCCACCACGCCGGTGGCGATCCAGCTCCAGTCAATGTGTGCCGTCATATTTACCTTGCTGACAAGGAAGCCATGGGGATAGGCGTACCAGGCACTTATGCCAAGGACGATGAACGTAGTCCAATGCAGAGTCCTGGATATCCTGTAACGCTTGTCGGAATACTTAAATCCTATTTTCATAAAATTTTATCCAATTTAATATTTTTCAGATCATGTCTTGTTTTTATTTATTTTATATTTTCCAGATAAAGCTTATCCTTTTGCTTTCGGTCGGATCAGCATTTTGTGTTCTTATGGCTCGCCGCGGCTTTCCTCTCCTCCGCGAACCTCGGCGTCCTTGGCGTCCGATCTTAACGCAATGGACGCCGAGGTTCGCGGAGGAAAAGGAGGTGAGATGAACTCCGGTAAGCCAAAGCGCCAACCATTTGGCATGGGCCAAAAGTGGTTGGCCGGGCGGGGGAGCGGGCTGGCGCCGACTAAAATTTAAATGCTCTAGGCTAAGTATGTGGGTTTCTAGATACCCGCCCCTTTACCGCGAATGCAAGATAATTGACGCCCAGGTCGCGGCTCAAGGCCCATTCGCCACCGAGTGGATTGTAAGTCAATCCGGCAAGATCGATGATTTCGACGCCGTGGGGGCGAAGGCCGGCGGCCAATTCGGAAGGTTTGATGAACTTTCGCCAATCGTGGGTGCCGGCCGGCACCATGCGGAGCACGTATTCCGCCCCCACTTTAGCCAGGGCAAAAGCCTTGGGAGTACGGTTGATGGTCGACATAATCATTGTCCCTCCCGGTCTTACCAAATGGCTGCAAATCCGCAAAAAAGCTTGCGGATTGGCGACATGTTCGATCACTTCCATGTGGAGGACAATATCGAAGCTCCGCCCCTTGTCGGCGAGGCTTTCCGGCAGAACACACCGATAGTCGATGTCGAGTCCGCATTGCCGGGCGTGCCGCCCGGCGACGGCGATGTTCGTTTCGCTGGCGTCGATGCCGGTGACGCGGGCCGCAAGCCGCCGCATCGGTTCGCTGAGCAGACCGCCGCCACAGCCGATGTCGAGAAGGGTCAAATTCTTCAAAGGCTTATCGGCCAAAGGATCGCGTCCGAAATGGCCGGCGGCGTGGTCGCGGATGTAGGCGATGCGGAGCGGGTTGATTTTGTGCAAAAAGGCGTAATTTCCTTCCCTCTCCCACCAGCTTTCCGCCATTGCCGTGAAGCGGGCGACTTCGTCCGCGGAGGCGGTGGTGAAGGCTTGTCTCGGCGTTGTTTTTCGGGTGCCGTCGCCGACCATCGGATCGTTGCCGGTTTGTTGAAGGGCCAGGGTTGCCTCGTGAATCCTTATCGGAGTATGTATGAGCGTTCGCCGGGCCGCAACCGGCTCCGCCAAAAAGTTCCAATAATCAACCGCACCTATTGTCAAAGGCAATCCAGCGGGAACCTCTTTTCGGTATAACGTCTTTTCGGTAAGAGGATGGCTAGTGGCCTGGTTGGGGGTCGATATCGATGGCTCGCATCGTTCAGAAATTTGGCGGCACTTCCTTGGCCGACATCGAACGGGTCAAGGACGCCGCCCAGCTTGTCAAACGGGAGGTCGGCGCCGATAACCAAGTTCTGGTTATTGTCTCGGCGATGGCCGGGATAACCGATCGGCTCGTCAACCATGCCAGCGAGATCAGCACCCTGCACGACGCCCGGGAGTATGACGTGGTGGTCTCGACCGGCGAGCAACTCACCGCCGGCCTGTTCGCCCTGGCGCTGCAAAATTTAGGGATCGCCGCCCGCTCATGGCTGGCATGGCAGATTCCCATCCACACCGACGGTGTCCACGGCAAAGCCCGCATCGAAACCATCGACAGCGTCGGGCTGGAGCACTCATTGGCCGCCGGCGAAGTGGTTGTTGTCGCCGGTTTTCAGGGGCTTGGCCCCGACAACCGCGTCACCACCCTGGGCCGGGGCGGTTCCGATACCACGGCGGTTGCCCTTGCCGCGGCGTTGGATGCCGAGCGTTGCGACATTTTCACGGACGTGGATGGCATTTACACATCCGACCCGCGTATTGTCGAGAAGGCGCGGAAATTGGAAAAAATCACTTATGAGGAAATGCTCGAAATGGCTTCCGTCGGGGCCAAAATTTTGCAGACTCGAGCCGTCGAAATGGCTATGAAAAACGGCGTTCGACTGCAAGTCCTTTCCAGCTTTTCCGGTGAGCCGGGCACTCTGGTCATTGACGAGGATGAAATCGTGGAACAGGAACTAGTCAGTGGGATCGCTTACAGTCGGGACGAGGCGAAGATCACTTTGACCCAGGTCGCGGACAGGCCCGGCGTCGCCGCTGGAATTTTCGGACCGCTTGCCGATGCCAGCATCAACGTCGACATGATCGTGCAAAATGTCTCGGCGGATCAAAAGACCACCGATCTGACCTTCACCGTCACCAAGGCGGACTTGGAGCGGGCGGTGGCGACCCTGGAAGAAAGGCGCGGCGATCTGGGCTATGCCGACTTGGTTGCCGATGCCGGCGTCGTCAAGGTCTCCGTCATCGGCGTCGGGATGCGCTCTCATGCCGGCGTTGCGCTGCGCATGTTTCAGACCCTGGCGGAAAAGGGCATCAACATCCAGGTCATCTCCACTTCCGAGATCAAGGTCAGTGTCTTGATCGCCGAGGAATACGCCGAATTGGCCCTGCGCGCCCTGCACGGCGCCTACGATCTTGACGTGGACTGACGCCTTGGCTCCCTTATCGCCGGAATCCCTCTTGCATGGGCTGTGGCAAGGCGGCCGTGATTTTCTCGGTTGCCGCCATGCCATCATGGGCGGCGCCATGACCTGGCTGTCGGAGCGAAACCTGGTGGCGGCCATTTCCAACGCCGGTGGTTACGGTGTCATCGCTTGCGGCGCCATGTCACCCGACCTTTTGGACGCCGAGGTCGCCGCCACCAAGAAGCTCACGGACAAACCGTTCGGGGTCAATCTGATCACCATACATCCCGAACTTGACGCTCTCATCGACACCTGCATCAAACACCAAGTCAGTCATGTCGTTTTGGCGGGCGGCCTGCCACCCGCCGCCGCCATCAGGCGGATCAAGGACGCCGGCGCCAAGGTGATTTGCTTCGCCCCGGCCCTGGTCCTGGCGAAACGGCTGTTGCGCTCCGGCGCCGACGCCCTGGTCATAGAAGGCGCCGAGGCGGGTGGCCACATTGGCCCCGTGGCGACCAGCGTTCTTGCCCAGGAGATCCTTCCCGAGGTGAAGGATATCCCCGTTTTCGTCGCCGGCGGCATCGGCCGCGGCGAGGCCATTGTCTCTTACCTGGAAATGGGCGCCGCCGGATGCCAGCTGGGAACCCGGTTCGTCTGCGCTTCCGAATCCACGGCCCATCCGCATTTCAAGCAAGCCTTCATTCGCGCCAACGCCCGCGATGCTCTGCCGACGGTTCAGTTGGACCCCAATTTCCCGGTGATCCCGGTCAGGGCTCTGGTTAACGAGGGCACCAAGCGCTTCATGGAAACCCAGCGTCAGGTCATTGAACGCTTTCGGCGCAACGAACTGACCCAGCAGGAAGCCCAGCTTGAAATCGAGAAGTTCTGGGCCGGAGCCCTGAAACGGGCGGCAATCGACGGCGACGTGGAAAACGGCTCGCTGATGGCGGGCCAGAGCGTCGGCATGGTCAAAGGGGAACAAACGGTGGCGGAGATTTTGACCGAATTGCTCGGTCAAGCGCTCGGCGTTCTCGCCGCCAGGGAGTTCCCTGGAACTTCCTGACCATGCCCCATGGCAAGCCCTCGCCCATGCCGCGCCGTCTTCTGGCCCGGGTCCGGGATGTCATGGCCGGCGCCGGGATGGCCCAGCAACGACTCGACGGAATCACCAACATTATCGCCGCCGACATGGTGGCCGAGGTCTGTTCGGTTTACGTCCGCCGCGCCGGCGACATGCTGGAACTTTTCGCCACGCAGGGCCTGCAGCCATCGGCCGTCCATTCGACGCGCCTGAGGGTCGGCGAGGGCATCGTCGGCGACATCGCCGCCCGCGCCAGGCCTTTAGCCCTGGCCGATGCGCAAAAACATCCCAGTTTCGTCTTTCGGCCGGAGACCGGCGAGGAAATCTACCATTCCATGTTGGGGGTGCCGATCCTCCGCGACGGCCGCGTGGTCGGCGTCTTGGCGGTTCAGAACCGCACCCAGCGCCGTTACGGCGAGGAGGAAGTGGAAACCCTGCAGACCGTGGCCATGGTGCTGGCGGAACTGGTGGTGGGCGAACTGATCGGCCGCGACGAACTGCGTCCGGTGATCGGCGGCGCCATGGCGCCGTTGTGCCTGCAAGGGATGCGTCTCGGTTCCGGTGTCGGCGCCGGCGAGGCCGTCCTTCATCGGCCCCGGTTCCATATCACCCGTTGGGTCGCCGACGACCCCGCCGCCGAGCATGAACGCCTGGCGCGGGCGATTTCCGAGATGCACGGCGCCCTCGATGAGATGTTCCAGGCCAGCGAACTGGCTGGCGGCGGCGAACACCGCGACGTCTTGCAGGCCTACCGCATGATCGCCGAGGATGCCGGATGGCTGGAGCGCATCGATGAAGCCATCTCCAGCGGCCTGACGGCGGAAGCCGCCGTCGAGAAAGTGCACAACGATATTCGGGCGCGCATGAGCCAGGTCACCGATCCCTACTTGCGGGAACGAATTCACGACCTGGACGATCTGGCCAACCGGCTGTTGGGACATCTGATCGGCGAGGCCGAACCCACCGCCGGCATGCCCCTGCCGGAGGAAGTCATCCTCGTCGCCCGCTCGATGGGACCTGCCCAGCTTCTCGATTACGATTACAGCCGTCTGCGCGGAGTGGTGTTGGAAGAAGGCTCGCACACCGCCCATGTGGCTATCGTTGCCCGCGCCCTTGACATTCCGGCGATTGGAAACGTCAAGGATGCGCTGGGCAAGGTCGAACCGGGAGACCCGCTCATCGTCGATGGCGACAATGCCCAGGTTTTCATCCGTCCCGGCGAGGACGCGCGTCGCGCCTTCGTCGAAAGCTTGCGGGCGCAGGAAGAGCGCAAGGCCGTCTACGCCAGCTTACGCGACCTTCCGGCCGTCACCCTGGATGGCCAATCCATCAGCATCAAAATCAATGCCGGCCTGCCCATCGACTTGCGGCTTCTGGATGATTCGGGAGCCGATGGCATCGGACTCTACCGCACGGAACTTCTCTTCATGGTCGCCGCCGATTTTCCCGGCGTGGAAGTCCAGCGGCGACTTTACGCCGATGTCCTCGATAAGGCCGCGGATAAGCCCGTCATTTTCCGCACCCTCGATGTGGGAGGGGACAAGGTTCTGCCCTACTGGCAGCGCTCCGCCGAGGAAAACCCGGCCATGGGATGGCGGGCGATCCGTGCTTCCCTGGACCGGCCCGACATGTTGCGCCAGCAGCTGCGGGCCCTGATCCGGGCCGCCGCCAGCCGGGAATTGCGTCTGATGTTCCCGATGATTGCCGAGGTGGCGGAGTTTAAAGCCGCCCGTGCCTGGCTCGACAAGGAACTGAAGTGGGAAAAGGAGTTGGGCTTCCCGCCGCCCAGTAAATTCAGCGTCGGAGCCATGCTGGAGGTTCCGTCCTTGGTGTTGCAACTGCCCGCCCTGTTGAAACAGGTGGACTTCATCTCGGTGGGCAGCAACGATCTTTTTCAATTCCTGTTCGCCAGCGACCGCGGCAATCCCCAACTTTCGGAACGCTATGACCTTTTGTCCCCCCTCGTCTTGACGCTTTTGCGGTCCGTCGTCGAACAATGCCGGACGGCGGGAACCCCTGTCAGCCTGTGCGGCGATATGGCCAGCCGTCCCCTCGAGGCGATGGCGCTGATCGGCGCCGGTTTTCGCGACTTGTCGGTGACGCCGTCCAGCGTGGGTCCCATAAAGGCCATGATTCGTAGTCTTTCCGTCCTTGCGTTGTGTGAATACATGAACTCCTTATACGATCTCGACCAGCACGACACGCGCCAGAAACTCGGATCGTTTGCGCAAGAGCATGGAGTCATAATTTAAGTTTTCATGTTTCTGTCTTGAAATTTCTAAATAATCAGGCAGAATACAGTTGATTTTATCATCGGGGTAATGAGGTTTTTTGTCGCTGGACCCTTTGATTTATTTTTTATTCGAATCAACCAAACCGTGGGTTGGGGAAATTTTGGCGGTTTTTTGGTTTCCGAGGTTTTGTTTAATCCCAATGGATCGAGGGATCCCGGTGAATTGGTGAGCGAAGGTCATTCCTCTCCGGAAACGGCGGAGAACGAAGTGGGCGAGCAGGAGAGTAGCCCTGGCGTGGGGGCGCTGCTGCGGGCTTCGCGTATAATATATGGCAAGGACCTGCGTGAGATGGCGCAGCTCCTGCGCATCCGCAGTGTCTACATCGAGGCCATCGAGGATGGCCGGTTCCAGGATCTCCCCGGTACCACCTACACCGTCGGCTTTATCCGTGCATACGCCGAGCATCTTGGCCTCGACAGCGAGGAGGTCGTCAGGCGCTTTAAAGCCGAATCACGGAACGATAACGGCACTTCCGAGCTCCATTTTCTGACGCCGATCGCGGAACCCGGCTTTCCCGGCGGTGCCGTTCTGTTTGTCGGCTTGGTGGTGGCGGTGCTGGTCTATGGCGGTTGGTACGCGAGCACGACCATGGATAATTTTTTCACCAACCTGGTCCCTCCGGTTCCTGAACGTTTTGCCGCCTTGTTGCAGGAAGACGGCTCCACCCGGCAAGAACTCGAGACGGCGAACAGGACGGATGGGAGCGCCGAAACCAAGTCCTCTCCGGTGACGGCTACCGCCGCCACTCCCTTGCGGGAGGGTCCTTCTTCCCCACGGACGACGGTTGAACCATCGGCTGATCCTCTCCCTCGGCCGGAGACGGACAAGCAGGCGGCGGCGGCGCCTTCACGAGCCCCCGATAAAGTTGATGAAATGCAGGAATCGGTTGCCGCCGTTGAGGAAACGACGGCAACGCCGAAGTTGCAATCCGGCGAACCGGAGGACGGTTCGGTCGCCGACGAGCCGGCGGCCGAAACCGAGCAACCGCCGACCATTGGCACTGCCGCCAATGGCAATGAAGACGCCAATGGCAATGAAGAGCAGGGCGCGCAAGACGGCGGGGGCGCTACGCCATCGGCGGCGGCCGACAGGCCGATCGTCGAGATCGAAAACATCGGCGAACCGCCAAAACCCGAACAGTTGGCCGCTGTTCCCGCTTCCTTGCGAGAGAAGGCGGGAACGATTCGCACGGGTCGCGTTTTCGGCGCCGATAACGCCGGCTCCCGCATCTTGGTGCGGGCTAAATCCAACAGCTGGATTCAAGTGCGCGATGACATCGGCAACCAGTTGGTGCTGACACGCTTGCTCCGGCCCGGCGACAGTTATCGTGTCCCTGATCGTCCAGGACTGAAACTATTGACCGGCAACGCCGGCGCTCTCGAAATTTTGGTCGATGGCGAGGCCGTGCCATCCATCGGCCAGGTGGGAACGGTGCGGCACGGCGTATTCCTGGATATCAAGCGCTTGCGCGAAGGCACGGCGGTTCAAGACTGACCCCGCCCGCGGCATCTCCACCACCGGAATCCGGCATTGACCGGAAGGTCAACGTTACGGCAAATATTGACGGCGGGTGTCAAGCTCGCGAGATAAAGGCCACGGCATGTCCATTCGCAACCTTCCTATTCGGCGGCGCAAAAGTGTCGCGGTGAAGATTGGCGCCCTCGCCATTGGCGGCGATGCGCCGGTGATGGTTCAATCGATGACCAACACCGACACCGGCGATGTTGAATCGACGGTGTTCCAGGTTGCCGCTCTTGCCGGCGCCGGCTCGGAGGTGGTTCGCATAACCGTCGACCGCGACGATTCGGCCAAGGCGGTTCCCTATATCCGGGAAAAACTGGACAGCATCGGGATCGACGTTCCCCTGGTCGGCGATTTTCACTATATCGGCCACAAATTGCTTTCGGACTACCCGAGCTGCGCCGAGGCCTTGGCGAAATACCGCGTGAATCCGGGCAATGTGGGCGGCGGAAAGAAACGAGACCGACGGTTTTCGACGATGATCGACATCGCCTTGAAACATGACCGGCCGGTGCGCATCGGTGTCAACTGGGGAAGCCTCGACAACGAACTGGCCACCCGGATGATGGACGCCAACGCCGCCTCGGCCAATCCCCGCGATGCCGGCGATGTCATTCGCGAGGCCCTCGTCGTTTCGGCTCTCGAAAGCGCCGCCAGGGCCGAGGAATTGGGGCTGACAAGGGACAAAATCGTTCTTTCGTGCAAAGTCAGCGGTGTCCGGGATCTGATCGCGGTATACCGCGACCTGGCGGCGCGGTGCGATCATGCCCTGCATCTGGGTCTGACGGAAGCGGGCATGGGATCGAGGGGAATCACTGCCTCGACGGCGGCGATGGCGGTGCTTTTGCAGGAAGGCATCGGCGATACCATCCGCGTTTCGTTGACGCCCGAACCCGGCGGCCAGCGGACAAAAGAGGTCGTCGTCGCCCAGCAAATCCTGCAAGCCATGGGGCTGCGTTCGTTTTCGCCGCCGGTGACCGCCTGTCCGGGCTGCGGCCGGACCACCAGCACCGTTTTCCTGGACCTTGCCGCCAGGATCGAGCGCCATATCGGCGACCGAATGCCCGTCTGGCGCGAGGCCCACGCGGGGGTTGAGAACATGAGATTGGCCGTCATGGGATGTATTGTCAACGGCCCCGGGGAGAGCAAACACGCCGATATCGGCATCAGTCTTCCCGGCACTGGCGAGGAGCCGGCGGCGCCCGTTTTCATCGACGGCAAGAAAGTCCGGACTCTCCGCGGCCCCAACATCGCCGAAGAGTTCCTGCGGATTGTCGATGATTACGTAAGCAACCGCTTCGCAAAACCGAAAGCGGCTTCGGCCGGGCACCGCGACGGCTCGGCAAACGGGCCGGCGACAACCATCGCCGCGCGGTAGAACGGACCGAACAGGCAATGCCTTCCTTGCAGCCGGTTCGCGGCACTTACGATATCCTGCCCGAGGCCATGCGGCGGCATAGATTGGTGGAGGAAACCGCCCACCAGGTTGCCGGCCGTTACGGTTATGCCGAGATATCGACTCCCATTTTCGAGTTCCAGGAAGTGTTCACCCGGACGCTCGGCGAAGCCTCCGACATCGTCACCAAGGAAATGTATATTTTCGAGGACAAGAACGGCGAAAGCCTGGCGCTCCGCCCGGAAAACACCGCCGGAATCGCCCGTGCCTTCATCACCAACGGCATGGCCCAGAAGCTGCCGCTGAAATTCTTCTGCCGGGGTCCCATGTTCCGTTACGAACGCCCCCAGAAGGGACGGCAACGCCAGTTCCACCAGGTCGGCGTGGAATTGCTGGGCGTCGCCCAGCCTTTGGGGGATGTGGAAGTCATTGCCTTGGGCGCTGATTTTCTGGCCGCCTTGGGCATCGAGGGAAAAGTCACCTGCGAAGTGAACAGCCTTGGCGATGCCGAAAGCCGCAAGGCCTACCGGGACAAGCTGGTCGATTATCTCCGCCGGCACCGCTCCGAACTATCACGGGACAGCCTCGCCCGTCTGATGCGCAATCCCCTGCGTATTCTCGATTCCAAGGACCAAGGCGACCGCGCCATCGTTGCCGGGGCGCCGCTGCTGAGCAACAGTCTCAACGACGTCTCAAGGCAATTTTTCGACGACCTGCTGGAGGGGCTTGATACCGCCGGCATCGGCTTTCGCATCAACCCCCGCTTGGTTCGGGGTTTGGATTATTATTGTCATACCGCTTTCGAGTTCACCACCGACACCCTTGGCGCCCAGGGCGCGCTTGTCGCCGGCGGCCGCTACGATGGGCTGATCGATCAGATGGGCGGCGCGCCCACCTCCGGAACCGGTTGGGCGGCGGGAGTCGAACGATTGAGCATGATGATCGACGATCCGCCGGCGGCGGCCCGGCCGATTGCGGTCGTACCCGCCGGCGACGGCATGGCCACCGGCGCGCTGGCTCTGACCCAACGGCTGCGGCGCGCCGGGTTCACCGTCGACCTGGCTTTTTCCGGCAGCCTGCGCAAACGGATGAAACATGCAAACAAAGTCAATGCCCGCGCCACCGTGTTGCTAGGTGAAGACGAACTGGCGAGGCAGGCGGCGACGGTCCGCGACATGGAATCGGGCGAGCAAACGGAAGTGCCTCTGGCCGCTCTGGAGGACCACCTCGCCCGTTACCGTTAGCTCCGTCATGGCCGAACCCTTTTCCACGCAAGGCCGGCCTCTTGTCGTCGGCGCCAATCATCGTTCCAGTTCGATGATGTTGCGTGACCGACTGTTCATCGAGGATCGGGCCTTGCCGGAATTTTTCGAGCGTCTGCGCCTGTCGGGAATCGGCCAGGCCCTGGTGCTCTCCACTTGCGACCGAATCGAGATTCAGACGATCCATGACGATCATCAAGCCGCCGTCCAAGGTATCATCAAGGTCATGGCCGCGCATGGGGGAGTGAGCCCGGCCGATCTCGACGGCCAGATCTACACGTTCAGCGACACCGAGGCGGTGCGCCACATTTTCACCGTCCCGGCCTCCCTCGACAGCATGATGCTCGGCGAGCCACAGGTTTTCGGCCAAGTCAAGGCCAGTCATAAAATCGCCCAAAACCGTGGAATGATCGGCGGCGAACTGGAAGCGCTTCTGCAGGCGGCCTACGCCGCCGCCAAGCGTGTGCGCAACGAAACCACGATCGGCGAACGGCCGGTATCCATCGCTTCGGCGGCGGTCGAGCTGGCGCGCGAACTGCATGGCGATCTCGGCCGCTGCGCCGGTCTTTTGATCGGTAGCGGCGAAATGGGTGAATTGGTGGCCGAAAACCTGATTTCCGCCGGCCTTGGCGACCTGACGGTCACCCACCCGACGGAAGCCATGGCGGAAACCTTGGCCCGTGTCCTCGATTGTCACATGGCGTCTTTCGAATCCTTGGCCAAGCTGCTGATCAACGCCGACATCGTTCTGACGTCTTTGGGGACGCGCCGCCACGTTGTTACCGCCGACATGATCACGGCGTCCCTGGCCAAGCGCCGCCGCAAACCCATCTATTTGATCGATGTCGCCATTCCCGGCGATGTCGATCCGGCCGTTAACCGTATTGACGGCGCTTTCCTGTATGATTTGGGCGATTTGGAGCGGGTCGCCTTGGAAGGGCGCGCCACCCGCGGGATCGAGGCCGAGGCGGCCTTCGGGATCGTCGATGCCGAAGTCGCCGCGTTCCTCCTCGGGCGGGCGGAACGCACCGCCGTTCCGGCTCTTACCGGCCTGCGCCGGCATTTCGAGGCGGTGCGCGAAGGAGTCTTGGCCGAGGTCGGCGACGATGCCGACAAGGCGACGCGGCTCCTGGTCAACCGGCTGCTGCACGGCCCTTCCGAGGTGATGCGCGCGGATGCCGCCAGGCAAGAGGATTGGAACACGGTCGAACGTATTCTCAGACGCCTGTTCGACCTCGGCGGCGAGGACGGCGATGCCAGTGAGAAAGAGGAATAGATTTCCGTGGCCCTGGAAGAAAACCTGAACCGGGTCGTCGCCCGTTACGAGGAATTGACGAACGCCCTGGCCAGCCGGGACGCCAGCTCGGCGGCGGATTTGGTACGCTTGTCCAAGGAATGCGCCGAGCTGGTGCCGGTGGTCGAGGCCATCAACGCGTGGCGGAAGGTCAAGGACGAGATGGGGGACTTGGCCAGCCTGATGGCCGGCGAGGACGGCGACAAGGAAATGCAAGTCCTCGCCGAGACGGAATACAAGGACCTCAAGGAAAAGCTCCCGGAATTGGAACGCCTGATCCGGGTCCTGTTGCTGCCCAAGGACGCCGCCGACGAGAAAAACGCCATCCTCGAGGTGCGTGCCGGAACCGGTGGCGAGGAAGCGGCGCTTTTCGCCGCCAACCTGTTCCGCATGTACCAGCGTTACGCCGAGGCGAGGAAATGGAAATTCGAGATCATGAATTTGAGTGAAACCGGCATCGGCGGGTGCAAGGAAGCCATCGCCTCGGTCGCCGGGCGCGGCGTTTTCGCGCGGCTGAAATTCGAATCCGGCGTTCACCGCGTGCAGCGTGTCCCGGCGACGGAATCGAGCGGCCGCATCCATACTTCGGCGGCGACGGTGGCGGTGATGGCGGAGGCCGAGGAAGTAGACATCAAGATCGAGGAAAAGGACTTGCGCATCGACGTTTTCCGCGCCAGCGGCCCCGGCGGCCAGTCCGTCAACACCACCGACAGCGCCGTCCGCGTCACCCACCTGCCCAGCGGCATCGTCGTCAGCCAGCAGGACGAGAAGTCCCAGCACAAAAACAAGGCCAAGGCGATACGGGTGTTGCGTGCCAGGCTGTATGAGAAGGAACGGCAATCGCGGGACGCCGAACGTGCCGCCACTCGCAAGAGCCAGATCGGTTCGGGGGACCGCTCCGAGCGCATCCGCACCTACAATTTCCCACAAGGGCGGGTTACCGATCACCGCATCAATTTAACCTTGCATAAACTGGACAGGATCATGGACGGCGACCTCGACGATCTCGTCGACGCCCTCACAGCCGAAGACCAGGCCAATCTCCTGGCCGAAGTCACATGACCTTGCCGGACACCGTTGGCGCCGCTTTCGACGAGGTCAGCCGCCGCCTGTCGGGGGTGGGAATCGCTTCGGCCAGGCTTGACGCCAGGGTGCTGATGAGCTCGGTGCTTGGCGTCGATCAGGCGACGCTGTACGGCCATCCCGAACGCCCATTAAGCGCCGGCGAGGGCGCCCGCCTGGCCGACCTGGTGGCGAGAAGGAGACGCCGCGAGCCGCTGGCCCGGATCCTCGGCTGGCGCGAGTTCTGGAGCCTGCCGATGGGCGTCACCGCCGACACCTTCATCCCCCGTCCCGAGACGGAAACCCTCGTCGAGGCGGCCCTCGATCGCCTTCCTGGCGGCAATGCCGGGATCTCCATTCTCGATCTCGGCACCGGCAGCGGCTGCCTGTTGCTGGCGTTGCTAAGCGAACTGCCCGCCGCCTGGGGGGTCGGCGTCGATATCAGCGCCGCCGCTCTCGCCACCGCCGCCGCCAACGCGCTGAGCTTGGGAGTGGCGGAGCGAGCTCGTTTCGTCCTCGCCGATTGGGGCAGTGGCTTGCGTTTCCGATTCGACCTGATCGTTGCCAATCCGCCTTATGTCGGCGACGGCGAGTTGGCCGGTTTGGCACCGGAAGTGGCCGCTTTCGAGCCCAGGCAGGCGCTCACGGGTGGGCCCGACGGCATGGACGCTTACCGGGCCTTGCTCCCGCAATTGTGTAGATTGTTGGCAACAGACGGCGCCATTTTTCTAGAAATCGGCGCCGGCCAGGCCGCCCCGGTGGCTGCCATGATTCGGAGGCATGGGCTTCAACTCATTGATATCAAGCGAGATTTATCAAAAATTGAACGCTGCTTGGTGATTGTGCCAGGGCGCCGGTGATCGGTGACCAAAAAAAAGGTTGGAATGTGGCCGTTTCCCGATTAGTTATTAAATATAAGTCCGGGTCGCCAGGTGAGCCTTTGGCTACCCATTAACGGGCGTTGAGACGCCCATTTTCCCGGGCTGAAGCCAAAAGGATAGTAGATTTTCGCCATACGGTTCGGTAGAGCCGTGTGGGAGCAAGCCCTAGCCGGGGGAAGAAACCCAGCCAACGAACAACGAGTGAAATGAAACACAGTTCCAATCCCAGACGGGGACGTTCCCGCAACAACGGCAGGCGCCATTCTTCGTCCAAATCGGTTAACATCGAAAGCAACGGTCCGGAAACCAAGATCCGGGGAACGGCTCAGCAGGTGCTGGACAAATACCTGATCATGGCCCGTGACGCCTTTTCGTCCGGCGACCGCATCGGCGCCGAAGGGCTTTTTCAGCACGCCGAACATTATTACCGCATCGTTCACACTGGCCGCGACGCTCAGCAGGACGGCCAGGCTGGTCGCGGCCGCAACGACAAGTCGCCGCGATTGGTCGCTGACAGCACCTCTTCCGGCGGCGGCATGGCCGCCAACGCCATGGCGAGCCCGCTCGATGCCCAGCCGGATGGCGAGGCCGAAAAAACCGAACCGCCGCCGCCAAAGACCTTGGCCTGACGGTATTATCCCTTGACCTTCAGTACGTCTCCCGCCGAGATGGCGCCGGTGGCGGTGATTTCGGCGTAGATGCCCATGTCGACATGGCCGAAGCCTTTTTGCAGGTCTTTAAGCAGGTTCATGTCGCGCTCGCCGGTCGCCGGGTTGACGTTGACGGCGGCGCAACGGTCGATGCGCTCCGTCACCTTCGCCCGCATCCGGCCGATGGCGATTTCCTTGCCCAGCCAGCCGAACTCGGCCCACGGCTCGCCACCTTGCAAGTACAGGTTGGCGCGAAAGCGTAAGGGATCGACGTCGCCGCCGGCGACCCTCTCCAAATCCTTGACCGAGGCCAGGTTGATCAGCGAGATCACCGGCTCGCGGTGATCCGTGAACATGTGCTTCGGCGGCGCTTCGATGAGACGCGGCTTGCCGTGGCTTTCCTTTTTCATGTAGGCGGCGAAGAAGTCCTCGATAACGGCGCGGCCGACCGGCGTGGCGATTCGGCCCGTGGCCACTTGCTTGCCGCCGCGAAAGACGGTGAGCCGCCCCTCGGCGGCGTCGAAACGGGTCTCCAGCTTGGCCAACCGTTCGTTCCGCATCAGCATCAGGAAGGATGTCTTGGGCAGCCATTCGGGTTTGTCGGCGTCGAAGCGGGTCGACGGCAGGGCGATGGCGAAGCCCCGGTCGTGCTCGATGCCCAGCGCCGCCGAAAGGTGGACGGAAGACAAGGGCTCGGCCGAGAGCCCCTTGACCGGATAGCGAAAAATGCGCTCGACGGTGATGGCCATGGTGGCAACATCGTCGCCGCCGGCGCCGCTGTCAATGGCGGCGGCGGCGGGCCGTTGGACTCTGGTCCGGCAATCGGCGCGAGCCGGTGGTCCATGGGGACGCGGCCCACAGAAGATCATCGGAATTGGAATTCCGGCGAGGCTTCCTGGCGGCCCGACGCCAAGCTTTACGAACCTTCCGTGGTTTGTGCGTTAGCCGCTTCACCCCCCCTATGAGCAGGGCGACGATGAAGGCTCCTCCGAGCATTCGAAGAAGAAAGCCTATAAAAACTGCCGTCATCCGCTTTACCCCACGGAGCCGGGAACCATCCCTACCCCATCCGAACCCGGCGTGATGCGCGCCCTGCCATCAACCATAAGACCAACCGGCCTCGATTCTGGCATAATTTATCACGCTTACAAAATTTTTCACGCCTTCTAAGTGGTGTCCGATAGTCGATGGAAGTTGGATTTCGGCGCGGCTCCCGATCCTGATGGTCATTCACTATGGATTTCCATTGCTCGAAAAGGTAGCACGGGAAGGTGAACAAGCTCTTCTCTTCAGTGTGTAATGGGCTAACATGCGAACAGCCGTAATCAATGGAGCCAAAGCCCGGGAAGAGGCGACGGTGAAGAATCTCCCGGGAGCAATTTAGACGCGCCATGAAAAATTACGATCTCTCGGAGCTTTGCTTTCTCATTGTCGATCCCAACAGGCACATACGCGGCCTTTTGAGGGATGTCCTGCACTCACTTGGCGTCCTACCACATCGAAACGGCCAGAGACGGCGGCAGCGGATTTACCGTGGGCAGAAAAACCTCCCCCCACGTGATCCTCACCGAATGGGCCATGTCGCCCATGAGCGGCCTGGAATTCATCAAGGAAGTGCGGACCAACAAAAGATATCCTAACCCATACGTGGCGGTCATCATGTTGACGTCCTATTGCGAGCGACACCACGTGATCGAGGCCCGTGACGCCGGCGTCAACGAGTTTCTCGTCAAACCGATCAGCGTCAAGGCCTTGTATGACCGGATCGTCGAAGTCATCGAATTTTCACGATCTTATGTCATTAGTCCCTCCTTCACGGGCCCCTGCCGCCGGCGCAGCCCGGATCCCGACTACATCGGCCTCGGACGACGCCAGGCCGACAGGGAAAAAGAGGAAACCGCCGCCGCCGCCAGGGTCAAGGCCGAAGAGGAAGCCGCCGCAATGTCGCAAGACGAGGTGGCATCCAAACTCGGCAAAAAAACCGATAACTGGCGCGGTGGGCCGCGATGAGGCGGATATTCAACCGCGGCTCGTTGGCGGCGGCATCGTCTTCCCGGCCGCCGTCCCGTTGTTGTTCCCGACGACGTTCCGCGGCCGATGGCGTTCGGGATCGCCACATTTTCAGGAATCATGACATGGATTGAGATAGCTTGTAGGATCACACGGCCGTCGACGCCGCTGTTGACCGAATGCGCGTTTATGCTGGCGCGGTTCGTCGGACGGAATTGCGGCGGCGGCCCCGGTATGAACCGTTGCCAGTGCAAAGCCCGAACGGAGATCACAAGCCATTGAAATTGAAGAAGCCATTCTGAACAGGGCATGTGCGGCATAGCCGGATACCTGGATTTCAACGCCCCCCGACGGCAACCTCTCGACAACCTGATCGCCCGCCTTGAGGCCATGCGCGACAGCATGGCGCATCGCGGACCGGACGGCAAAGGTCACTGGATTTCCGCCGACGGCCGGGTCGGTCTGGCGCATCGGCGCCTGGCCATCGTCGATCTGTCCGAGGCGGCCGGCCAACCCATGGCCAACGAGGACGGCGGCGTCCGGGTCACCTTCAACGGCGAGATTTATAATCACATGGCTTTGCGCCGTGAGTTGGAACGGGACGGCCATCGTTTCCGCACCGGCCACGCCGATACCGAGGTCATCGTCCACGGTTACGAGGAATGGGGCGCGCAAGGGCTGACCGGGCGGCTGGACGGGATGTTCGCCTTGGCGATTTGGGACGCTGGGCGCAATCTCCTGACGCTGGCCCGCGACCGGATCGGCATCAAGCCGGTCTATTTCACGCAAATCCCCGGCTCTTTCCTTTTTGCTTCCGAGATCAAGGCCCTGCTTACCGACCGGCGGGTGTGCCGCGACGTGGAGACGGCGGCGCTCAATCATTACTTGAGTTTCCTGGTGGCGCCGGCGCCGCTAACCATGTTCAAGGATATTTTCAAGCTGCCGGCCGGCCACCTGCTCGAGGTCGACTCGAATGGCCGCATGTCGGCGCGGCGTTATTGGGACGCGGTTCCCGGCCGCGGCATCGAAGCGGCGGAGGTGGCGGATCTCAACGACGCCAAGCGAGAGCGTTTTTACACGGACGGCATCCGCAAACGCCTGGAGGCGGCAATCGGCAAACGCATGATGGCAGATGTGCCTTTCGGCGTCTTCCTGTCCGGCGGCATCGATTCGTCCGCCAATGTCGCCTTGATGAGCCGGCTGATGGATCGCCCCGTCGAAACCTTTACCGTCGGCTTTAAAGATCATCCCCACCTGAACGAACTGGAATACGCCAGACGGGTGGCCGGGGAATTCAAGACCCATCACCACGAAGTCCTCATCGACGAGGGCGACATGACGGGGTATCTCGACGACCTGGTGCATCACCAGGACGAGCCCATAGCCGATTGGGTTTGCATACCGCTTTATTTCGTCTCCAAGCTGGCCAAGGAGTCCGGGGTCACCGTGGTCCAGGTTGGCGAGGGATCGGACGAGCAGTTCTGTGGTTATTCCAGCTACATGACCTTTTTGCGTCTGTACCGGACCTTCTGGCGGCCTTACCTGCGTTTCGCCCCCGGCCCTCTGCGCCAAGCCGCCGCCGCCGCCGCCGAAGGGCTGGCGCGGTGGCTTCCGGCATTCGAGCGTTATGCCGAGGTTCTTGGCCGCGCGGCCAGGAATCAGGAGTTGTTTTGGAGCGGCGCGAACGCTTTTTGGAACGTCCACAAGAAACGCCTCATGAGCAAGAAGATCCAGGGTGGGGAATGGCCGGTGCTGGCGGATGCCGGCCTGGACATCGCCGGCGCCGCCGCCGCCGACAGCGCCGCCGTCATCAATTCCTTCATGGCCCCGTTCGACCGCCGCCATCCCGGACGCGACGATCTCACCCGCATGATCCACGCCGAATTCAGGTTGCGCCTGCCGGAGCTCCTGCTCATGCGGGTGGATAAGATCGCCATGTCCGCTTCCGTCGAAGGCCGTGTGCCCTTTCTCGATCACAACCTGGTCGAGTTCACCATGGACATTCCCGGGAACTGGAAGGTCAAGGGCGGCACCAGCAAGTATCTGCTCAAGAAAGCACTCGAAGGATTGCTGCCGGCCGACATCATCGACCGCCCGAAAATGGGATTCGGCGCGCCGATGGCGGATTGGCTGAGGGGACCGTTCGGGCATCAGGCGGAATCCACGGTTCTCAAGTCGGATCTTTTGCGGCGCGATATCTTCGACCGTCGGTATATCGCCGCCCTGTTCCGCGACCACAGGCAAGGCCGGCGGGATCATGCGCTGCATCTGTGGACCCTGTTCAACCTTGCCGCCTGGCACGACCACTGGATCGCCGGCGCTTCCGTCGGCTAGGGTGTTCCTTGATGACAGGCCGCAGCTACCTCCTCACCCAGTACCCGTTGACCACGGACTATATGGACCGGTTCAGGGATAAGGTCGGCGATCGGCCGGTGCACATCGTTGTCTCCAACATCTCGGCGGAAAGCTATTTCGATATCTTCAAGTATTTCCTGTCGTTGCAAGCGGAGACCATTTATTTGCCGGTGGTCGACGAGACTAGCCGGGTTCTCCTGCCGCTGTTGAAGATTCTCAGCCTGATTTCCAACCCTTCGCGAGGTGTCGTGGTGGAGCCCGATTTCTCGACCCGGGAATTCGGGCGGCTGGAAAGCATTGGCGGCGCCCTGCTCATGTTCGGAGGCCTCATTGGCGGCGCTATCACCCTTTTGGTGGATTGGTTTCGGTTGGGCCGGCTGCTGAAAGTCGCGCGTACCGCCGTCATCGACAACGCCGTCAAGCGCGTTCTTTACCTGAAGACGAACCTCTGGCTCGGCGTGCAAGCGGGCGGTTCCATCGCCCATACGGCTGGCGTCATCGGCGGCTTGCTAAGCAGGAACTATGGCGTCGATTTCGCCTCGGCCGAAATACCGGTAGCGCTGCCCAAAAGCGAAGCCCTGACGATTCTTCCGGTGAAGCCGCCACCTCGCTACGTGGTGCCGCGCGAAATCAACCATTATCGCCATAACGCGATTTTCAGTAAAAAAATCTTTGGTTTGCACTCCGAGAGCTATGGCTTCATCTACCAGCGCCTATCGCAAGGCAACTTCACCGGGGTGATTCTATCGCGCCGCTGGAAGCTACCGCTGGTCATGGAATACAACGGCTCGGAAGCGTGGCTTGCCCACAACTGGGGCCGGCCGTTGACCTTTGAGAAACTGGCGATAAAGGCGGAAGAGGCCAGTCTCCGTCACGCTCATTTGGTCGTCACCGTTTCGGATGTTCTGCGTAACGAACTGATTGCCGGTGGCATCGATGCGGAGCGCATCCTCGCTTATCCCAACGGCGTCGATCCGACCATCTTCGACCCCGATCGGTTCTCGCCGGATGACATCGCCATGGCCCGTCAACGTTTTAATATTCCAGCCGATGCCGTGGTCGCCACCTTCGTTGGCACCTTTGGCCATTGGCACGGTGCGGAAATCCTTGCCCAAACCCTGCGCCAGCTGGCCAAGACCGATGTGGAATGGCTGGCCGAGAGCAAATTGCACGTACTTTTCATCGGCGACGGCGTCAAACGGCCGGACGTCGAAAAAATTTTGGCGGTACCTGAACTTCATTCCTTTTTCACTATTGCCGGCCTGATCGCCCAGGAAGAGACACCTCTTTTCATGGCGGCTTCCGACATCTTGCTGTCGCCGCACATTCCCAACCCGGACGGCTCGGCATTTTTCGGCTCGCCGACCAAGCTGTTCGAATACCTGTCCACCGGGCGTCCGGTGATCGCCAGCGACTTATACCAGATCGGCGAGGTGCTCAAGGGATGCCCATCCGTCGATGACCTTGCCACGGCGGCGGAGCAACCGGACGAAGAGCAGTGCGGCGTTCTGGTGTCGCCCGAGGACACGGATGAGCTGTCGGCGGCCTTGCGGTTTCTGGTGGACAGCCCGGCATGGCGGCGGGCCGCCGGCGCCAAGGCTCGCCAGCGGGCCTTGGCGCGTTACACCTGGGGCCATCATGTGGGGGCCATTCTCGGGCGGTTGCAAACGGTCCTGGCGAAGGACGCCGTCCTCTATCCTGTTCCGCCCAGCCACCGTCCTATCCGTATCCTGGTCAACGGGCTGCATTCCAAGAGCGGCGGCGGCGTCACCTATTTGCAAAACATGTTGCCTCTTCTGGCCGCCGATTCCGCTGTCGAGCTCCACCTTTGCATCCACGAGGATCAGCGGGGCATCTTGCCCAAGGATCTCGACAACGTTTCAGTCCACTGCCTTTCCTTCAAATCGGGTTTCTGGCGGCTGGCGTTTTGGGAACAGTATGAGTTGCCCAGGCTGGCGCGGCGCATCAACGCCGACGTGACTTTTTCGCCAGCCAATTACGGACCGCTGCGAGCTCCCAATCCAGTCATCCTCTTAAGAAACGCGCTCAGTGTCGGTTTTGTCGAACGCCGGCCGGCCAAGATCGCCTATTGGATGGGAGTATATTTTGGCACGGCCCTTTCCCTGCTCGTCTGCCGGCGGGCCATTTCCGTTTCCAACTACGCCCGGCGTTCGGCCGGCGGCGGGTTGTTGCGGCTTGTCGGAGAGCGCATCAGCATCATTCCGCACGGCGTCGCCAAGATTTTTTCGCCGGCCAATAGCGAGCGGCAAGACTTCCTGCTTGCCGTTTCCGACATCTACGTTCAAAAAAACCTGAGAAACCTGCTTTATGCATTGATCAAGCTGCGCGCCGTCCGCCCGGGCATCAAACTTAAAATCGCCGGCCGGCCCATCGACAAAGGTTATTTCGACTCCTTGCGGAAGATCGTCAAACGGCAAGGGCTGCATGAACAGGTCGAATTTCTGGGCCAGGTTTCGCCGGACGAGCTGGCGGGCCTTTACCGCCGTTGCGCCGTCTTCGTCTTTCCCTCCAGCGTCGAGACCTTCGGCAACCCCCTGGTCGAAGCCATGGCCTCGGGAGCGCCGATTGCTTCTTCCAATAGCGCGGCGATGCCGGAAGTGGTCGGCGACGCGGCGCTGTTTTTCGATCCGGCGGACGTCGGCGGCATGGCGGCGACATTGGATCGGCTGTTGGAGGACGCGGAGTTGCGCCGCGAACTGGGGGTGCGGGCGCTGGCCAATTCCGGCGACTTCTCATGGCCAAAGACCGCCGCCCGGACGTTGGACGTTCTCAAAGAGGCCGCCCAAAGGCCATCGCCCGGGCGATGAAAGGCGCTGGCGGCGACCAATCTTGACATGTTCCAGCTTTCCAATAAACGGAGGTGCGTCACCATGAAAACGCGAATCAAATGGGTCGAGGAGCGGACTTTTTTGGGTGAATCGGCAAGCGGCCATTCCGTTGTCATGGACGGCGATCCCGCTGCCGGTGGCCGCGGGCTCGCCGTCCGGCCGATGGAAATGCTGCTTTTGGGCTTGGGCGGCTGCACCGCTTTCGACGTCGTTCATATCCTCGGTAAATCGCGCCAGCCGATTAAGGATTGCGTCGTCGAGGTGGAGGCGGAACGGGCCGAGACGGAACCGAGGGTGTTTCGCCGCGTCCACCTGCGATATGTGGTCAGCGGCCGCAACCTGAGCCGCGCCAAGGTCGAGCGGGCTGTGCAACTGTCGGCGGAAAAATACTGCTCGGCCTCGATCATGTTCGCCAAGACGGCGGAAATCAGCCATGCCGTCGAGGTCGTCGATCTTGAAGCTTGAAGGCCGGTAACGGCGGGGGAAGCGCGAAAGCCCGCGGCCGCGGGCTTTTTTGTGGGCTGGAGGACCCGGAATGCCGCCGGAAACCCAGGCTGGCGACATCGCCGATTTCCAAGCCCCGATGGCGGCGGCCAAACGGGCGATCAAGGGTAAACGGAGCAATCCCGGCTGGGTTCGCGGCAAATCCTGTTATCGTCATTTCCCCGCCGCCTTATCGAATCCGGCGCTCTCGGTTTGCAAAATCGGACCGTAATGATTCTCAATGCGTCGCATGACATCGTCGACGGTGATCGCCGCCTGGCAAAAAGGCGTTTGGTGCCAGCAATCCAACTGTTTTCCATATTCGACGGTGATGCAGGGCGAACAAGCGGGGTGCTCGTAGAAAACAAGGTGATTGTCGCCGATGGGGCCATACAGCACCGGCGTCTCCGGCCCGAAAAACGCCACGACGCGGGCCTCGGCGGCGGCGGCCAAATGCACCGGGCCTGAATCGTTGGAGATGGTCAGGACACTGCCTCGGCACAACTCGATGAGACACTCCAGGGTCAAATCGCCGGCCAGATTGTGGGCTCGGCCGCCGGCCTCGACGACTCTTTCAACGACCGTCTCGACGTACGGCCGTTCGCCCCGAGAGCCTACGAACAAGGCGAAAAGATCATACTTCCCGCAGAGACGCGAGGTCAGATCAGCGAAACGGTCCGGCAGCCAGCGCCGCTCGAAGGCCAGCTCGCCTGAATTGACATTGACAATCAGATAACGGACGCCCTTTCCGCCGAAGGGCGCCAACACTTCCGCCGACTGGGCGGCCGCGTCGGCGGGGATTTTCAGTCTCGGCGCCGCCGCCGTCGCCGGCACCTCCACCCCGAAAGGGGCCAGCAGGCCGATGAAGTTACGGGTGACATGCCAGTAAATATTAAAGGGAACACGGAAATTATGAATGGCGCCGCGGTAGACCCCGCGGGAATGATAGCCGACCCGCGCCGGCGCCCAGGAGGCGAACGTCACCACCGAGGAAGCCCGCGTGTAGAACTCCATGTCGATGAGGACGTCGAAGCCGCCGCGGTTGACGCGAAAAAGGCATGCCACAAAAGCCAAAACCGCGGTCACTACGTTTATCCCCAGATGCACGAAATGCACATGGTCGACATCAGGGATCATCTTGATAATGTCGTTGTTGCTTGATAGCGTCAGTAGATGGATCTCGGCCTTGGGAAAGGTTTTCCGTGCCGTCCGGAAAAACGGCGTCGCCAGAACCAAGCTGCCGATGCCAAAGAATTTAACCACCAGCACTTTTTTGACGTTCCGGGGATCAGGCAAGGCTTGATGACGAAGCAATAGCGCTGGAACGCTGAGAAATGCACAGACGATGTTGCCGAGCATTTTTTCGATGCGTTGAAGCGACGCCAGCCTGACGCAACCCCGCAAGCGAGGTTTTTTCCATGGAATCGGCACGTACGGCCCTTCTTCTCAATCCGCCAGGAAAGGAGGTTTATATCCGCGACTACTACTGTAGCAAGACATCGCGGACGAACTACACATTTCCGCCGATAGACTTGTTGCATGCGGGCGGCATTTTCCGCCAGCGGGATTGGCAACTGGCCGCGATCGACGCCATCGCCGAGAACCTGTCCCCGGAACGGGTCCTCGAAAGAGCGCGCCAGATCGGTCCGCGGGCGGTCTTTTCCCTGGTCGGGGCGGTATCGGCCGGCGAAGACGCTCTTTTCCTTCCTACCCTCCGCCAGACTCTGCCGGACGCCGTTCTGATCGGCAGCGGCGACGTTCTCATCGAGCACGGGCGGCAATGGGTCGAGCGGGGCCTACTGGACGCGGCCTGTCTGGACTTCGCTTCTTCCTCGCCGGTCCGCTATGCCGAGGGCGAAAGGGAAGGCCTGGACGATCTGATTTACCGCGACGGCGAAGAGGTCCTCGCCGGCGGGCGCAATCCGAACCGGAATGTTTCCGCCGGCCGGCCGCCGCACGAACTTTTTCTTGCCATCCCCTACCGGTTCCCTTTCGCCCGCAAACGGCCGTTCGCCAGTCTGCTTACCGATTACGGCTGTCCCTTCCGCTGCACCTTCTGCGTCATGGCCGGGCTCCATTATCACCGCCGCCCCTTGGGCGAGGTGGCGGCGGAATTGGACGGACTGCGAAAAGCCGGAATCAGGGAATTCATCCTCTGGGACCAGACATTCGCCGTCGACCGCGAACGGGGGATGGAGTTCCTCGGCCTGTTGCCGGAAGGGAAGGAGCAATTCGGATGGACCTGCCTCGTCCGCCCCGACCGCATCGACCGGGAACTCGCCTTGAGGATGGCCGCGAAGGGCTGTCATACGGTGATCATGGGTGTCGAGACGGCGAAAGCGGAAACCCTCGTCGACATCAAGAAGGACTTCACCACCAAAGAGGTCCGTGAAGCTTTCGCCCTTTGCCGGGAAGCCGGACTCGAGATCGTTGCCACGGTGATCGTCGGCCTGCCGGGCGAAAACGAAAGGGATGTCATGGCGACCATGGATTTCATCCGCGAGATCGATCCCGATTACCTTTCCGTACATACGGCCATCCCCCGGCAGGGAACCGGCTTGCGGGCCGGGATGATAAAAGACGGACTGATATCCCAATCCCTGGCCAACATGGACCAGAGCGGAGAGGTGACGGCCGTGTCGAGCGACACCATGGACGCCAAGACCATCGTTTCGCTGCGCCGCGGGTTCAACCGGCGGTTCCATATGAGGCCGGGCTACTTGTTGAGGACCGTCGTCCGGCGCTTGCGCCATCCGCGGCTGTTTCTGGAGCAGTTTCGACAAGGGCTGGTGCTGCTCGGCCGCAACGTCGGATGGCGTCATTAGAGCATTTCAAGTTTAGTCGGCGCCAGCCCGCTCCCCCGCCCGGCCACCCATTTTGGCCCATGCCAAATGGTTGGTAATGCCATTGTATGCTGTAGGTGGTCGGGCGGGGGAGCGGGCTGGCGCCGATTCTTTTCAACATGGATATATTCTAAATCTCCTCGGGCATTTTTCCCCTTCCGCCGGACAGCTCGGGCCTGCTCGCGGTCATGGGGGGCTTCGCCGTTTTCGCCGTTCCCCCCGAACTCGGCTACGGCAGCCGCGAGATAGGGCCAATCCCGGCCAATTCGACGCTGATCTTCGAGATCGAGCTGTTGAAAGTCGGCGACTAGCAGACTGTCGGACTTGAGGCCGTCGAGCGGTGTAAGTTGTTGAAAACATGTAATATTAATATTTTTGACGATTGTACTTATAAATTTTTTATTATATTATTTCAATGACTTAGTCTGATCGGGACGCCTAAGTCCGACAGTCTGCTAGTGGCCCGCGTCAGCCAAATCGTACCCCTATGATCGCTTTTCCCGTTTTCTCGGTAGGCTTGAGGGGAACCGTGGCACCAGTGGCGCCGCGTAAGTCCCCGAAAGGGCGCGCAGGCGATGCGGGGACATCGTCAAGCGTTCCCGACGCCCCGAGGGGACGGGAAAAGCGACCCTTCG